>Ga0181349_1000536_pt1 | contig 16290 bp, 11 predicted proteins | sample Su13VDMM110SD_FD_130106 | JGI IMG/M metagenome (GOLD analysis project Ga0181349, IMG submission 130106) | Freshwater viral communities from Lake Michigan, USA - Su13.VD.MM110.S.D | ecosystem: Environmental > Aquatic > Freshwater > Lake | place: USA: Michigan | collected 2013-07-16 | reverse complement strand
ATGAAAGGATCATTACACGAAGATAACTTTCAATTATTACTAGACTGGCTAGAAACTGTTCCAGAGGAACTGAAAAAAGATATCGGCATTAGATTAGCCCGAGGTGTGGTATAACCCTTGACAAATGGTGATCATCTAGATAACTTACGAGTATGACTCTACTCACACTACTCCAACAAATTATAGGGAATTACACCCAGCAAGGCGATGAATACTTGTTTCATTGTCCGTTTTGTCATCATAGCAAAAAGAAACTATCTATTAATATATCAAATAATAAATGGAAGTGTTGGACATGCGGAAGTAAGGGCGGCCATATCATTTGGTTACTAAAAAAACTCAATATCTCAAAAGAACTTATTAATCAGTTTAAAGAAGTATTGGGTGATGAAGATATCAAAATCTATAAATCTACGACGGCAGATATTAAGTTATATCTTCCACATGAATATCAACCGCTGTGGAAAACACAGAAAAGTTACGCATATTTAAATGCAACCTCGTATTTGAAACACCGAGGAATTCGATCAGATGATATATTGCGATATCGCATGGGATACTGTGAAACTGGTGCATATGCCGGTCGTATCATTGTCCCGTCTTACGATCACACCAACCAATTAAATTATTTTACTGCACGGTCTTTTTACGAGGGTGGGATGAAATATAAGAATCCTCCTGTAACAAAGAATATTGTGTGTTTTGAAAATATGACAAATTGGGAGGATCAAATAATTTTATGTGAGGGCATGTTTGATGCTATATCTCTTAGGAGAAATGCTATACCGTTACTTGGCAAAACGATCCCGAAGAATTTGGAAAAGGCATTATTACAAAACAAAGTAAAAGATGTAATTATTTTCTTGGACGAAGATGCACAATCTGACGCTATGAAATTGGAACAACATCTTAAACAATATGAAATGAATGTCAGCATTGTCTTAACGAAAGGTAAAGATGCGGCTGACATGGGGTTCGAAACTGCGTGGGAAGAAATCAGTAAATCTCGTAGTACAAATTTTAAAGAATACATTGAACAACGGTTATTAAATATATGATTATACCAGTACATTTTGATACACTAAAATCAATAGTTCACATTGCGGATACGCATATAAGATTATTCCGTCGTCATGAAGAATATGAAGCGGCATTTGAAACACTGTACGCAGATATTCGCAAAAAGAATCTCAGAGATTTCATCATTGTATTGGCCGGAGATATTGTCCATGCAAAGACCGATATGTCTCCAGAAATGGTGGAAGTTACTTCACGATTCTTGTCCAACATTGCCAACATTGCCCCCACGATTTTAATTGCGGGCAATCACGATTGCAATCTCGCAAACACCAATAGGTTAGATAGTCTAACCCCAATCGTCAACAGCCTACAACATCCAGACTTACATTACATTAAATATTCGGCAATCGTCACCGTTGCTGATACTAATTTTGCAATCATGTCTATTTTTGACGAGGCAACAGAATGGCCTCGTGCACAAGAATGTGATGCACCAAATAAAATTGCACTGTACCACGGACCTGTACACGGTTCAACAACTGATGCAGGATTTACGATTACAAATCGCCACGTGCATGTGGACACATTTAATGGATTCGACGCTGTACTTTTAGGAGATATTCATAAACACCAAGTACTCCAAGAGAGTAATCCTATTATCGTATATGCATCGAGCCTAATCCAACAGAATCATGGTGAAAGTCTTGAGAATCATGGATGGTGTTTATGGAATGTTCCAGATAGGTCATTTGAGTTTGTTTCACTTAATAATGATTATGGATATGTAACTTTAGAGGCGTCAAACGGAAATATTACCTATCCGTCACATATGCCGAAGAACGTTCGCATGCGATTGTTTACGGGTGACCTTGATAACACACAAGTAAAAAAGATTATTACAACTCTCCGCACCAATCATAACATCATTGAACTCAGTGTCAATAAAAGTCGGTTTAACAAAACAATTAATCGGTCTACCACGGTTGCCCATGACGCAATGGATCTTACCGATGTGTCATTGCAGAATACGTTAATCACCGATTGGTTGACACGAAATAATACGTCATTGGATGTGGATGTGTTAACTGCCGTCCATCGCATTAATAAAGACCTCAATAGTAAAATTCACCACGATGATCAGTCGAGAAATATTCACTGGCGTCCGCTGAAATTTACCTTTTCCAATATGTTTTCATATGGAGAAGATAATGAAATTAATTTTACCGACATGAAGGGATTGTATGGAATATTTGCCGCAAACGCCAGTGGTAAAAGTTCCATCATGGATTCGTTGATGTTTTGTCTATACGACAAGACTCCACGGGCATTCAAGGGCGATCATATTATTAATAATCGCAAGGATACGTTTGAATGTGAATTGACCTTTGAAATCAATAACGAAGTGTATGGTATCAAGCGAAATGGTACTCGTAAGAAAAGCGGAGATGTCAAGGTTGATGCGCAATTCTGGAAGGTTACTTCTACTGGCAATGTTTCTTTAAATGGCGAAGACCGTCGAGATACGAATGCTAATATTCGTAATTATGTGGGGTCATATGAAGACTTTGTAATGACGGCATTGAGTGGACAAACCAGTAATGCTTTGTTCATTGATAAGTCACATTCGGAACGGAAAGATTTGCTTATTCAGTTTATGGGATTGAATATCTTCGATAAATTATTTGATGCTGCCCACGATGAAGCAAAGGAAATTACGGGGGTTCTTAAACGATTTAAAAAATCAGAAGTCACCGATAATATTGCGTCTACACATAATCAACTGACTACGGCACAACAAGAAGTGTCGCACGTTGAAGTAGAACATATGGAACTTAAAGAAAGTCGTGAATTACTTGATGATGTATTAATTTCTACACAAGAATTAAAACGTCCTGTTCCACCAACGTCTGGTAATCTTGTTGATTTAACTGCTGCATTAACTAAGGCAACCACCAATCGTAAGATAGCGCAAGAAGATGTAGCCATTGCAGAATATGCATTGACTAATAGTAACGCAGATTTAACTGATGCGCTAGGTGACTTTGAGCAATATAATATGGTTGCTCTTAAGGAATCCGTTGCAAACTGGAATAAGTTAAATGATATTTTGGTAACGGGCAATAGTGCGCTTCGTATTGTTAATACCAAGATTGATGAAAAAACAAAGTTCAAGAATAAACTGTCCAGTTACAAGTATAATTTAAATTGTGATGTATGTGTCACCAATAATGCATCGGTTATTGAAGATTTGGGTGCGGTAAATAATGAATTGGATGAGTTAAATGCAAAACGACTTATCCAAGAAGACTCCATCACTCAGATTATTGATAAGATGAAACCGTTAGAAGCGGATAAAGAACTATATGAAGAAGCACTTGTTGCACAAAAAGAAATTGAAGTATGTGGGTTTACCGTAGAAAAGTCAAAAACTGTGCTGGCAAACTGCAAGGTAGTTCTTGAAAAAATAGAAATTTCTATTCCTAATATTGAGAATGAGATTGTTGTTTATAAAACCAACGAAGAAAATATCCTACACAATCAAACCATTGATACAGACATTGCACAGATTCAAGAAAAGATTACTACGAACAAAAAAATGATGCAATCGGTAGAACAGAATCTTCGTACTTTGCATGGTAATATTAGTGTATTAGAATCAAAGAAGCAAGAATTGGTCAATAAGTTAAAGGAAGCAGAGGAACTGGAAATTACTTACGAAGCATACAATCAATATATGACGGCGGTGGGTCGTGACGGCATTCCCTACGAACTTATGAGTAAGGCAATTCCTAATATTGAATCTGAGATTAATTCAATCCTCTCACAGATTGTAGACTTTACAGTGGCATTGGAAGTAGACGGTAAAAATATTAATGGTAAATTAATTTATGACTATGACCGCATTTGGCCATTAGAAAATTCTTCTGGTATGGAACGATTTGTGAGTAGTCTTGCCATTCGCATTGCACTCATGAATGCGAGCAATCTTCCGAAGTCAAACTTTATGATTATCGACGAGGGCTTTGGTGTATTGGATGCGGAACATATGCATTCTATGCAAACGCTATTCAATTTACTCAAAACACACTTTGATTTTATATTAATAGTAAGTCACTTGGAAACTGCCCGTGATATGGTAGATACTCTAATTGAAATTAAACGAGAGGATGGGTATTCACAAATCTCAATTTAAACGGGGAGTAAACTATTTATACATACCCACGGATATAACTGAGAAGTGAATGGCACGTACCAGAAAATCTATACAACCGTTAAATCTTTATAAATATGATGTTCTTATAGAAGATAAGGCCGCCAGATCAGATTACTTCAAAGTCACACAATTTGATGGTAATTTTTATGGCGGCCGTAATGCGTTTCTACTGGCAGGAAATGTGGCGTTACGTCCAAATTCAAAAATACTCGCCGAAATATTAAACAAAGATGGAAATACTGTATATAGCGCCCCGGTTGCATTTTTCATAGAAGGCAACTCACGACTTGTACAAATTGAAGTATATAATGATACACCTATTGGACCTGGAAAAATTGTATTGTTGGGGAGTGTTGATACGTACTTAGATGGAACGCCGATTCCTGATATCTGGCGGGGTAAATATAATGTTCGATGGACGGCAGACGTAGCAATTTCTCCACTGATAGAAAATAAAACACCCATTCGATTTCAAACTCCCCCGTCAGTGGTGGTAGAGGAAAAATTCTACTTTTCACCCAGCTCATCACTGTTTACAGAGCAACTTGCGGCGACAGCAAGTATTGAACTTACGCCAAAATATTATAATGTATTTCCAAATGGATATTTAGCAAAGATTCGTGGAGCTGGGCAATATGAGGCTGATTATTTGAACGGCTTCATCACAGGAACAATTACGTTTAGTAGTGCCACCGTCTCCGAAACGGCAAGTGTTAGTATACCAATCACTAAAATTTATAACAAAGACCTTGCAGAATCCAACGGAACATTAATTTATACTAATAACGGAACACTAATATTGGGTGGTGTGATAAGTAGTAGCGGAATATATACTACCGAAATTCAACCACTGGGGTCAGTTTTAGTGAGTAGTAGTATCAATATTCAATATGGTAAATTAACCACTGCTAATTTAGGATCAAGTGTATCATTTGCAAAACTCCGACTAGTAGATCTAAAAACAATATCTGGTGAAATTAACAAAATTAGATTGTCTTATAAACCCACCACTGAACCCGGTGAGTTTGTATCACTGGGAGATATAAATACCACCGTTACTGAATTGGTGGCAGTAGACAGCGGTAGTAAAATTGTAAACACTGGTAACTTTGGTGATGTAACAATTGCTGATTATTGGTATAGCGAAACCATGTCATTACAAAAAAATGACTATGAACCAATTTTACCTTTATATTACATCTCTTCGTCGCTGTCATCTTCATATCTTCCTATCGTATACTCGTCTAATGTGTTATTAGATGCAATAACCGCAACTCCACAAATTGTTAGTAGTAGTTACATTAACAATGTTTCATACTTTATTGGAACAAAAACTACTAATGCAATACAACTATTTCCCCGAGGAGAATATACACTTGCATTTGATGCAATTGTAAGTCGTACATCGGCATCAATTACACTAAATCAAAATGATTATTCATTGGAAGTATATTTAGTAAAAGAACCAGGCGTTGGAGGGAAAATACTAAATACGGATTCCCGTGGACAATTGCTGGGCACGTTATCACCAACATCTACCTTTCAACGACAAAATTTTGAAAGCACGGAGTTCAACTTCATACCCAAAATTATTAATACTGGTAATTTTGGATTGCGATTCGTGGCATATGGTGGATTTTGGAACGTTGCAAACGTATCAGTAAAACCTGCACAAGAACCGTTCTTCAGTCCAGATGAAATTGATGTACTTATACCTAATATCAATTATGCCAATAAAATATTAACTTTTAAGGCACAATATTTAGATGTTAATAACAACTCCATTGGACTTGCTACACTTTCAGCGCCCACATATTTCGTTGGATCATCTATTAGTGCATCGAATAGTATAACGGGTGGAGTTACAAATTATATTCCTTTGTGGACAAGTTCAACGGCATTATCATCTAGTATACTATATCAAAGCGGTAGTAATATCGGTATTGGAACAACGGCTCCAAGTGCATCCTTGCACGTGTCGGGCACCGTAATGGTACAATCAATAATTGAAAGAGTAGCAGTAACTGCCTCGGCACCACCAACCACATTAAATTATAATGTGCTAGATCAAGCAATATTGTTCCATAGTGCAAGTTCAACCACAAATTGGACATTAAATTTCCGTGGTAACGCAAACACAACACTAAATAGCACGATGTATTCGGGGCAAAGTTTAACGGCAACCGTGTTAGTATTAAATGCAGCAACTGCATATTCCGCATCGGTATATCAAATTGATGGTGCAGCAATTACGCCACGGTGGCAGGGAGGAACATCTGGTTCGGCAAACATCAACAGTCTTGATGCACATACGTTCACCATCATAAAAACGTCGGCGTCGGCGTCATATATATTGTTGGGATCAATTACCAAATACACATAATATGACGCCGGTATTAGGAACATTTAGTGCGGGATCAGCGCGAGGATATAGAGGAAACGTGGCGGCTGCAACACCGACGCCAACACCAACACCAACTGTAACACCAACGTTAACACCAACACCAACTGTAACACCAACGTTAACACCAACACCAACTGTAACACCAACGTTAACACCAACTGTAACACCAACGTTAACACCAACACCAACTGTAACACCAACGTTAACACCAACACCAACTGTAACACCAACACCAACTGTAACACCAACGCCAACGCCTACGGCAACGCCGGTAGTGTATGTCGTGGCCACAGGAGGTACAGTTACTACGTCGGGTAATTACAAAATACATACATTTACAACATCTGGTACATTTAATGTAACAACGGGTGGTACAATAGATATATTATTAGTCGGCGGCGGCGGTGGTGGCGGAAGTCAAAATTCAAATGGAACCGGCGGCGCCGGTGGTGGTGGCGGTGGCGGCATGAAAGAAGTATCATCGGTTTCAGTTGGTGTCACACCATATTCTATTGTGGTTGGTCTGGGAGGATCTGCCGGCAGTACATCAAATGCAGGTGCAACTAGAGGAAGTAATGGAAGTGCCTCTAGCGCAGTAGGATATTCTGTAAGTGGAGGAGGTGGTGGCGGTGGCGGAACTAATACTGCACAATCGACAGGCGCAAATGGTGGATCTGGTGGTGGTGCGGCTTGGTATTATGGATATTCTGGGGGCACGGCCGTATCAGGAGAAGGAAATGCTGGTGCTGGATCACCTCCGGGCGATATTGGGGCAGGCGGTGGTGGCGGCGCAAGTGCGGCTGGCAATGGCGCTGGCGGCGGATATGCGGGCGGTAGCGGAAGAAGCAGTTCATACTCGGGTACAGCAGTTACCTATGCAGGCGGTGGCGGTGGTGGTGCATATACTGGTATTACATCCACTAACTTTGGTGGTTCGGGTGGCGGTGGCCGCGGCCAATTATATAATGCGGGCAATGGAACATCAATTGCAGCAGATGTGGGTACAGACGGCTTCGGCGGCGGTGGCGGTGGCGCCTACGGACAATCCCCCTACGCCGGTGGCGCCGGTGGTAAGGGTGTTGTGATTATCAGATACTTATATCAATAGGAAATTTTATGAAATTGTATTGTTTAGTAGAAAATAACATGTTTATTGTAGGGCCTGTGCCAATACTATCTCCTGAACTGAGTAATTTATCTGATGATGAGTTATTGAATTATGGTTGGCGTATTGCCGAATGTATTGGAAAAGACTCGGATGTCGAACAGTATGATATTCAGTTTGACGTTCAACCAACTAAAGTGGTTTGTACATTTATAATAAAACACACATAACCCCTCCATATAAATAATAAATGGCAACTTGTATTCTGCACATAGCAATCCATGATTGATGTTATCTAATAACAACTGATATTTATAACAATAAGATTAACTTAGGAGTATTCCGTGGAACTTTTACACAATAAACTTATCTTACCACTAGATAATACACAACACTGTGAGGCACTTCGATATACCTTACACCACGAAGTCTCCACCGATACGAAATTCTTAGCGGCAAAAGCATTAACCGAACTGCACAAGAATTATAATAATTTTATATTATCTATACAGTTAGATGAATTATATACCATATTACCAACGGATAGTATAACCACTATTCGTGATAAGTGTAAAATAGCATTTAATGAGGGAGTCCGGCATTATCCTATGCTGGTGACCTACGCACCGTCAACAGACATAGGTCTAGGTGACCTCAGTTTGACTTCTACGGGGGTATCGGAGGGTGAGGTAGGGGAAGGTATAGATTACCCGCTATCGGGGTTGGTGGGTGCATATAATAGTAATTTACCCATCCTTAAAAAACCCTTATTATTAAAGTATGCCGACGACGAATCGGGTGCGCAGCGTGATGTCACGGACTATGAAGTAGACGATGCCGTTGATGAAGCTAAAAAGAAACGCAAGAAGGTTAAGAAAAAAATTAAACGCTATGGATTTTTCTATCCTCTGTATCCACATATAATGAAAACTGGTCAGCAACCAAAAGAAGAACCGGCGCCACCAACACCACCAACAGATAGCGGCAATACTGGTAGTGATACTGGTGGTGATACCGGTGGTGATACTGGCGGTGATACTGGCGGTGATGCGGGAGTAGAGGAAGATAAAAGAGTGGCCAGAAAACCAGAACAACAAGCCAACAGTAAAAAACATAGTGATCTTTACACAGATGAAAACCCCAAAGGTACTATACACGGTTTAAAATTTGCAACGGTAGACGATGCTAAGGCAAGTGTATCCAAGATACGCCGGAGTGGTCGTACTCACGCACACAAGATTCAGGCAGCTATAGCTATGGAACAACGGGCACGAGCAGCTGGTAAGGTGTCGGCAGCAGCCGTATATCGTGCTTATATTAACGGTGTAAAAAAAGATGAAGCAGGAACGGGGTATCCCCATTCACTTGAACCGAAACATGATGATGAATTCATCAATAATGAAGCACTGTCAAGCACAGAACGAATGCAAAAATACAATCGTCGTCATCCTGAAAAAGTTCGTGACTACCTTAAAAAGACTCAAGATGACCGGGTTGCCCGCAATCATGACCGCCGTAAAGCGGTACAGAAGCATGGCAAGAGTAAAATGAAAAACCACGATGTGCATCATCCGAATGGAGCACAGAATGGTAATTGGAAACTTCGTGAGAAAGATCATGGTAGAGATAAGAAAAACGAAGAATACACACCAGATAGTATTGCAATGAATGTGCAGCAATTTGTTAGTTATGCGGCACAACGACTAAATTTACAGCAAATACCGGTGGTATCGTTGATGCCTGCATCCGATAACTTAACAAGCTTGGGCAAATATGATGTAATCTCCAATCAAATCTTTGTGGTTGTTGAAGATAGATTGCTTGCCGATATTCTACGCACTGTTGCACATGAGATGGCACACCAAAAACAAAATGAATTGGGATATATTACGAATCCTGAAATTGATGGCGCAACTGGATCACGGATTGAGAACAATGCTAATATTATTGCAGGCATTCTTCTGCGTGATTATGGAAAAATAGACAATGGTATCTATCTGTCAGAGAATATGTTAATGGAAGGTGGTGCGGCGGGACACCTTGCGCATCCGTTTGAAGATGAAGAACTCACCTTCAAAGATATGAAGAAAATGATTGATCGTGGTTTGTTGGGTGGATTGGATCAAGAAGCGCCCGTCACTGAAAAACTTGACGGGCAAAACATTGCCTTTTCAGTACGGGGCGGACAGATTATCTTTGCTCGCAACAAAGGACAGGTAAAAGGTCGAGGAAAAAATGCACTGGACGTTGCAGGTATTCGAAATATGTTTTCCGGCCGTGGCAATATTGAAAAAGCATTTACGGGCGCCGCAGAAGACCTACAGGCAGCGGTAAAACGATTGACACCGAAACAACGACAGCAAATGTTCGGGGATGGTTCAAAGTTCATGAGCTTAGAAGTCATTCTTCCCGATACTCAAAATGTTATCCCGTATGGAAAAAGTGTATTGGTAATGCACGGTACTATTGAATATGATGAAGACGGCAACGAAATTGGACGATCTAACACCGATGGTAAGGAATTTGCCGACGCGGTAACCGCAGTTGGGGCAGATAAACAAAAGACGTTTGGTATTAGTGGACCAAAAACTATTGCGTTTAGTGATGCAGAAACAGAAAAATATCAACAAAAGGCAGAACAATATAATGAACGATTGGATCGGGCTGCACAAGAGTTTGGATTAGACGAAAATTCAACATTGGCAGATTATCGTCGTGCATGGTGGGAACAAGAAGTTCAAAAGGAAATGGAACGAACGGGTATGGAGTTGTCCGAGGATGAATTTGATGGTTTAGTTCGTCGGTGGGCAGACGGTGATAAGAAATTTGGTGTAAAAAATATAGAAAATGATGAAACCAAGAAATGGTTTAGACAATATGAAAAAGAATCATTAGCTCCTGCACAAAAGAAAATGATTAATCCTATTGAAATTACTTTTCTGCAGGCAGGAACGGACTCGTTGCGTCGAGTCACCAACTTCTTATCAGTTAATAACCCAGAAGCAAGTACACAATTGAAGAATGATGTATTAACGGCAATCAAAGCAATTAAGGACAGTAATGACCCAGATGCAATTGCTAAATTACAGCGTGAATTAGAACGATTGGAAGCAACGGGCATAGATAATGTAGTCCCATCCGAAGGAGTCGTATTTATTTATAATGGGAAACCTTATAAGTTTACGGGACAGTTTGCGCCCATCAATCAAATTACAGGCACATTTAAGTTCGGTATGGCGCCACCGGCACCAAAAGAAGAAGAGCCGCCAGTAGAACCATCGTCAACAGAAAAAGAAATACCTACGAAACCTGTTGCACAAAAACCAATTATTCCGCAAGTATCCGAAGTACCAAAGCGCACGGTGGCAATATTTACGGGTCGTTTCCAACCATTCCACGCGGGACATTATAGTATTTATCAAGGATTGGTGGAAAAATTTGGTAAGGACAATGTATATATTGTGTCCAGTAATGTGACCGATCCTATTAAATCTCCATTTGAATTTAAGGAAAAGAAGGATATTATGACTCGCATGTTTGATATTCCCGACGACATGGTGGTACAAGTTAAAAATCCATATGCGCCCGTGGAAATTTTAGATAAACTTCCTCCTGAAACTTCGTATGTAACTGCAGTCAGTCAAAAAGACGCAGATCGGTTGGGCGGTGGAAAGTATTTCCGTAACTTTGACGATGTACCAGATGGAAAACATAAAGGATATAAGGACAAAGGATATTTTATCGTTGCGCCCGAAATGAAATTAGATATTGATGGAAAAAATATTAGTGGAACTCAATTACGTGCTATTATGGGTGACCCAAATATTACCGATAGAGCCAAACAAGAAATCTTTACGAAAATATATGGTAAGTTTGATCCAAAAATATTTAAGAAAATTATTAAAACAACAACCGACGCAGAAGAAGCACGAAAGTTGACGAATATGCATGCAAGTCAGGAAGAACCAGTGACAAAGAAACGGGGAAAGAAAAAACCCGATGCAAAAGCAATTGGTCGTGCAAAATCTGTGTTGGGTAAGAAGGTTCGCAATCCAAAAACTAATCGCGATATCTTAGTGGCAACTGCATTAAAATATCCAAAAAATGAACCGGTTAGAAAGGCAGCAGAGCAAATGGTACAAGCTGCAATGAATACAAATGAATCCGTGCTAACTGAAAATACCGAGTCTGAAAAAATGAAGGTCTATGTATATGTACGAGATTATACTAAAGACGAATTAGAAAATGAAGTCGGTGAATATTTTGAGAACGAACGCACGATTGAAGCATTTCCCGATTTGGCAGATTCTGCGGAAGAAATAAAGAAATTAATTTTATCGGCACCCAGTGAAGTTTTGACAAAAGAAGAATTGGAGCAGTTATTAAACAGTGATGTACCCGATATTTTATCCAGCAAAAATCCAAAACAAATTTTAAAGCAGATTGCAAATAATAAGAAAGATGTTAAGGGTATATTAACCGCAATAAAACAACACGACAAATTACCAGAACCAATTGTCATTAAACATTCGAATGGATATTATTTAATGGGTGGAAATACACGATTATCGGCATTAGCAGCAATGAGACATACCATGCCAGTAAAAGTGATACAATATGGAGCACCAATGGTGGGATCAGTTCCTACTACTGCCGCAGAAAAACCAAAGACTAAAAATAAGGGCAACAAAAAAGAACTCTTTCAAAAAATATTACAAATGAAAATTACTAATCCAGAAACAGGTAATCAAATTAAAATTGATACTGCAATGGATTACGACAGATTACATCCTGCGCATAAAATTGCAATGGGCGTCATCCGTCAACATATGCGTGGGTTATCTAACCGCGCAGGCATTCCCAAAAACAGAACAGATTAACTCAAGAGGCGGTTATGGCAGAACATGAAGCAATTAACAATGCTCGTAGAAAAATCAATGAAGTATTAAAAAAGAACGGTGAACAAATCGTAGTAGGGTGGCGGCCAGGATTAGAACCCACTCGGAAAGATGGTGATACGTGGACAGATTTAAATGACAAAAAATGGGTCATGAAGAATGGCATTAAGCAAACGGTAACAAAACTGGACGGAGCAAAAACTCCGTGGTTCTGCCCACAGTGCGATAAAGCAATGAATCACCGATTTGATATTAAATTCTGGGGACTTCGTGGCAAGTGTATGGATTGTGTGATCAAAGAAGAAACCGAAATGCGTCGATTGGGCACATGGAAAGAATACGAAGAGCGCAAAATTAAAGAAAATTATATTGCAGCACTAAAAGATCGTATTGCTGAACTGCAAAGTTTACATGACACGGTTACCGCACCAGAAGTTATTCATGCAGACGAAACAAAAATTTTAATGATTGAAAAATGGCACGTAGACATTGATAAAGTAAAAACGGATATTATGAAAGATATTATAGAATTAAATGAATTTCTCACCGAAGTAGAAACTGGAGAATAACATGAATAAATTATTGACATCATTGATTAATTTTAGTAAAGAATTCAGCACATTAACTTCGGTGAGTAGACTTGCCATCATCGGCGGTGTCATATTTATTATTTCATTCATGCTTGGTAAGTCCGGCGGCAACAGTAAGCAAGAACAGTTTAATGTAAAATATGCAGAATTTAAAAACAATAGTGAAAAAGTATCAAATTACGCAGATTCATTAAAAACTGTCGTGGAAAAATTGCAAGAGGAAAGTATAAAAAAAGATGACATCGTTAAGAAATTGAACAGCAACATTGTTCAGCGAACAACTCAGCAAAAACTATTAAAGACAGATTTAACAGAGTTAGAAACGCGCGCAAATTTATTAACGAATTTAGCAACAGATACTTCGTTAGTAGTCGTGTACAAAGATAGTATTATTGGAAATTTAAAAGGACAAATAGTACTTGCGGATTCGGTGATTATTGATCAGCAGTCAATAATTACACAAAAAAATTCACAAACCGTATTGTTACAACGTGCCGTAGCAATATCTTCTACTCGGGCAGATAGTTTACAGTACATACTTCGCACACTTCCAAAGCCAGCACCAAATCCAAATAAGCTCTTTGGATTTATCCCCAAGCCTAGTAGAACGGTAGTTGGAGTTGCGGGATTTGTATTGGGAATAGTTGCTGGAGCAGAACTCAAACGGTAATTGGTTATGACACAAGTAAATTTAAAAGATCTTATTAAACAAGAATACAAAAAATGTGCAATGAGCGCAGAATACTTTTTAAGTAAATACTCGTATATTCAACATCCAATTCGGGGAAAGGTATTATTTGAGTTATATAAGTATCAAAAAGATGCCCTTCATGATTTTGGCGAACATGATAATAATATTATCTTAAAGGGCAGACAGATTGGTATTTCCACATTGGTGGCCGGATATTCTTTGTGGTTATTATTATTTCATCGTGACAAAAACATTCTTGTTATTGCTACCAAACAAGAAACGGCAAAGAATCTCGTCACAAAAGTACGATTCATGCACGCAAACTTACCCGTGTGGTTACGGGGTAATTGCACAACCGATAATAAACTGTCATTGCAATTTGCCAACGGGTCACAAATTAAGGCCGTGGCAAGTAGTAAAGACGCCGGTCGTTCCGAAGCATTGTCCTTATTGATTCTGGACGAAGCAGCGTTCATCGACGATGCAGATATTATTTGGACAGCCGCATCTTCCACACTATCCACGGGTGGTAAAGCCATGTTACTATCAACGCCAAACGGCGTGGGTAATTTCTTTCATAAGATGTGGCAACAAGCAGAAACTAAATCAAATAGTTTCAATCCCATTCTCTTAGATTGGAAAGTGCACCCAGAACGTGATCAAGCGTGGCGAGATCGACAAACAGAAATGATGGGTGAAATGCAATCGTCGCAAGAACATGACGCATCCTTTATTTTCTCGGGCAATACGGTGGTTAACCCACAAATACTAGAGTTTTATAAGAAAACCTATGTGACAGAACCTATTTCCAAACAAGGATTTGATGGAAATTTATGGGTGTGGGAATATCCCGACGCAAGTAGAACCTATATTGCTGCGGCCGACGTTGCACGAGGAGATGGTGAAGATTATTCTACCATTCATATCATTGACGCAGAACGATCCGTTCAAGTAGCAGAATATAAAGGAAAAATTCCGACTAAAGAGTTTGGTAATCTGATGGTATCGTTGGCAACAGAATATAATGATGCACTGCTTATTCCAGACAATAGTTCTATTGGATGGAGTTCTGTACAACAAATTATTGACCGTGGATACAAAAATTTGTTTTATATGTCCAAGGATATGCAGTATATTGACGTAGAACATCAAGCATCGTATAAAAGTGAACGTAATTTGGTGGCGGGATTCGTAATTTCACAACGAACCAGACCATTAATTATTGCAAAGCTGGAAGAATATATGCGGGAAACGTCAATTACGATTAGATCATCCAGAACCTTGGCAGAATTAGAAACATTCATTTGGAAGAATGGCCGCGCAGAAGCATTAAGTGGATACAATGATGATTTGGTGATGGCATTGGGCATTGGATTATGGGTTCGTGATACGGCATTGCGATTACGTCAACAAGGAATTGAACTAACGAAGTTGGCACTTAATCACACCGATTACTCCAGTACGCCTTTCATGAAACGTGGAAATTTACCCAATGATATGGTTGTCAGTCCATATGAAATGCAAATTGGCAATATGGAAACTGAGGATATTCGTTGGTTGTTGAAATAATATTCATGTAATATGAAAGTTGTTTATATTTATATTGAGATGTACGTATCTTACGGAGATTTTTTATGAAACGTGGTCAGTTGGAAGAAATAATTGAAGAAGAATTATATAAATACTTTGCTGAAATGGCACCCGTAGATGAAAAATCAGTGCCAGAACCATACGATAGAAAATCTCCTCCTCGCCGAAAAATGACCGACTCGCAAATAGAAAAACGGAAAGTCCTCGGTAATAAAATGAAAAATAATAAAAAGGTAGTAGCAAAATTCAAGAAAAAACACGGCGCAGATTGGGAATCATACCTCTATGCATCGGCATCCAGCATAGCCTTAAAGGGCGGAGAATAACTATGATACGTTTAATGGGATTGGTAACACTAAAACCAGTAGGTTCTCTAAAAAGAGAAGCAGTTTCTGACAACGTTGTTACCGGCGAGGCTTCACCTGCCGATGCAAGTGATGATGGTGAAGGATATATGGCCAAGGCTCAATTGATGAGTTTAAATAAACAATCGGGCGAATTATATAATATGTTGGGTGATAACGAAGAATTAGAAGCATGGATTCAAAGTAAAATTACAAAGGCATCAGACTATATTAATGCGGCATACAATTATTTGCAATATGAAAAAAACAAAGCAAATACTATTGGAAATGGTGAAGGTACACCTGCAACACCTACCATGTCAACAGATGACAACTTAAATGAAGGTGTTAACGTTAAGAGGAAGTAAATGGAAGAAATTGCCAAGTTTTTATCAACCTTGATGAGCAGTAGAACACAGGCCCATATTTTTCAT
>Ga0181349_1000531_pt1 | contig 16390 bp, 20 predicted proteins | sample Su13VDMM110SD_FD_130106 | JGI IMG/M metagenome (GOLD analysis project Ga0181349, IMG submission 130106) | Freshwater viral communities from Lake Michigan, USA - Su13.VD.MM110.S.D | ecosystem: Environmental > Aquatic > Freshwater > Lake | place: USA: Michigan | collected 2013-07-16 | reverse complement strand
CTTAGATTTTTTATTCCATAATGCAATATCTACAATAAATGGAGGATCTTTATATTCAAAATTTTTTATTGTACATAAATTTTTCAAGGCATTAATATCTTCATGTCCTTTAACAATAATTGTTGATTGTGAATACAATTTCATAAATTTATTTATCCATGATAGAGGTTGATGTACTTTTTTTATTTGAGGATCATTTTTATAAATTTTCAAAGCTTGTAAAAGTAATTTCTTTTGTGATGAATCTAAAATACTTTCATGTGCATCTACCCAATCCATACCAATATTTTCTTGAATTTCATCTAATTTTATTGCACTTTCTAATGTAACAGTTGAGAATTTTGAAATAGGTAAAGCAATATCTTTTAGAGGACAATCCAGGGTAACAAAAAATTTATTATGTATTTTCCAATTTCCTGAATTATCTTTTGATAATAAAAATCCTGCTATTTCTCTTGGTAAAAAAAAGAAATCGCGATTTGGTAAATAATAAACATTTTCTATTTTATCAAATACATGCCAAAACTCACAATCAAATACAAGAATATGTTCTTGATTATGAGATAATTTATTTAATTTTTCCATCCTTATTAATTTAAGAAGATGCTTTTAAAAGTTGTAAAAGAACAGATTTAGAATCTCTTTTTCCATAAGGAATACCTTTTTTAGATAGAAGTTCTTTTAATTGAACAGCAGTTTTACCTTGTAAATCATCAATATCAGTAACAATTTCAGTAGGTTTATCTTCTTTAGGACTAGTTTCTTCTTCTTTAGCAGTAGCAGTTTCTTCTACAGATTCGCGATCATCTTCTTCAGATTGTTCTTCTTCAACTTCAAGATCAGGTTGTTTAATAAATTGAGAAGCTACAAACCCAGATAATTGAGAAACAGCTTGAATTACTTTATTTTGTTGCCAGTACATGTAACCTACCATACCAGCAAGAACTGCAACCATAGTAGCTAATACAAGTACAGATAAATTTAACGTAGTCGTCATTTTCTTTTTATATGAGAATAAACATTCTATGTTTAAACGTAAAGAAATGCCTACTCCTGATGCTTCTCAATTCATACAAAAACAAAAATTTAGTGCTATACAAAAACGTCAAGTTACTGGTGGTCCTAAATTAATAACACACTTATATTCTCCTGTACCAATAACTACTGCTCTAACTGATTTCCTACCTTCTATTGTAAATAAAAATACTAGACCTAAAACATTTACACCTATAAATCTAAAAACTGGAATACAATTAAAATCTAGAGTAGTACCAAGTCAATATATGCAAGGTTAAAATTCTTCATCAAATTTAATTTTCATATCTTCACTTGATAATCCAACACCGGGTTTAGAATATTCACCAACTTTCTTTTCAAAGAAATTTGTTTTACCTTCTAATGAAATTAATTCCATAAAATCAAATGGATTTGAAACATTATAAATTTTAGGTATACCTAATTGTACAGCTAATCTATCAGCAACAAATTGTATATAATTAGTCATATCTTTTGAATTCATACCTATTAGTGAACAAGGTAATGAATCACATATAAATGTAGATTCATATAATACAGCTTCTGTAATAATATTACGAATTACTACAGGATCTAAGGGTTGAAGTTTATGATAAATAGCAATAGCAAATTCAGTATGTAAAGCTTCATCTCTTGATATAAGTTCATTTGAGAATGTTAAGCCAGGTAATAGACCACGTTTTTTCAACCAATAAATTGCACAAAATGAACCACTAAAGAAAATACCTTCAACGCACGCAAATGCAACTAAACGCATAGGATAAGATTCAGTTTCTGTAATCCATTTTAAAGCCCATAAAGCTTTTTGACGAATACAAGGAATTTGATCAATTGCTCCAAACAATTTAGATTTTTCTTCAGGGTCTTTAACATATTGATCAATTAATAAAGAATAAGTTTCTGAATGAATACCTTCCATAGCATTTTGAAATCCATAAAATAATCTTGCAATAGGTGATTGAATATCTTGTTGAAATCTAGAAACAAGATTTTCTTGAACTATTCCATCTGATCCAGCAAAGAATGCTAATACATTTGTAATGAAATATTTTTCATCTTTAGACAATTTTTCCCAATCTTCTTTATCTTTAGAGAAATCAATTTCTTCAGTTGTCCAAAATGAAGCAACTGCTTTCTTATAGAATTTATAGAGGTCTTGTTCATTTTGAGGTATAGGGAACAAAGTATATTGTTGACTTAACGTTTTAGACGTTTTGTCGAATAATGTGGAATTTAATGAATCCATGTCTTTATTATTAATAATAACAAGAAGAATGTCGAATCCATTTTCAAATTTGGATGGAACAAATTTATTAGATCAATTAATTTTACCTAAAATTGAAATGGGAGTTTCAGGATACGAAGTTAAAACTGATATTGGAAATCTTGATATTATATATGCTAATGAATTAGGAACATCACAATTTCCTATAAAAGATAGTTTTTCTACAATTATAAATTCACAAACAATAAATAATTCAGGAACAGTTTTTAGTACAAATTTAGGAAGTGTAACATCACCTATTAAAACATTATATTCTACAAATATTCAAAATACTTCAAATATTTTAAGTGATACAATTGGCACAACGGCGAATCCTATAAATAATATTAGTTCAAATAATATTGCTAATCAAAGTACTATAACATCATCTTTTATTGGAACATCTACAAAAAAGGTAATCGGATTATATACAACAAATATTTTTAATGATGATACAGTTACTACCAAAAATTTAGGAAGTCCAATTCAAGTTGTAGAAAATATTTATTATAAAAATTTATGGCCACCTGTTCAAGGTGGTGGTGGAACTGGTTCAGGTCCTACTGGACCTGCTGGAGTTTCAGGTCCTACTGGCTCTATTGGTCCTACTGGCTCTATTGGTCCTACTGGCCCTATTGGACCTTCTGGAGTTACAGGTCCTAAAGGAGATACTGGTATATCAGTTACTGGTCCTACCGGACTTCGAGGATTACAAGGTATACCAGGTTTAACAGGTGCTACTGGTCCGTCGGGACCACCAGGTTCAGGGGGTGGTACTAGTATTTCATATTCTGGTCCAACAGGACAAATTGTATATTTTAATTCTTCAGGATTAACATCATCTTCTAAATTATCATTTGATGGAACTCAATTATTTACACCTACAACAATTGTTAATGATAATGCTGGATCAATAATTCGATCTACAACTACATCTACAGCAACATATATTCAATCAGGAACATTCGCAGATAGTGGTGTACCATTAATAATAACAAAACCTAATTCAACTATTCCTACTTTAGTATCTGATACACAACATCAACGAGTAAGTATTAATAAAAATATACAAACATATCCTTTACCTGCATATCCTGAACCTACTTTAGATATCCAAGGACAAACACAAATTACATTCAGTGGAACTACTTATGCGTCTTTATTTACTTCATCAACAGGTCCTACAGGAACAATATTTTTAGCATCAACTACTGGAACATCATATAAAGTTTATGGTTGGGGACAAGGTGGAACAGGTCCTAATGCATTAGCAGCTCAAGAAATTGAGTTTCCTATACCTAGTGGTACAACTTTATCATGGTTTTATGCAGGAGGTGGAACTGGTGTATTTAAAGGTGGAGATGCATTATTTATAACTTATAATGGACTAACTGCTATTGTAGGTGGAGGCGGTGGTGGATCAACTTCTTTGAATGGTGGAAATGGAAAAGATGCTACATCTTCGGGAGGAGGAAAAGGTGGATTATATTATCAAGAATTTAATATACCTAGAAGTTTTAATTTAGGTATTACTGGAATAACTTTAACTAATGCTACTTTTTCAGGACAACAAACTTCTATTACAGGAATATCTTTAAATTTATATACGTATTCAACTATAACAGCTTCTAAACCTTTTATATCATCAACTGGTGTAGGAGATTTTGATATTTTACAATATCCTATGGGAACTATATTTCAAATAACAAATCCACAACATTCTATTCAAGTTAATAATTCATTATTTAATACAACAAATACAAATATTTATTCAAATATTCAAAATGTTATTTTACCTTCATATTCAACATTATCAGGATTAACAGCAGGAATTACTGGAAATGCCGCTTCTATATATAATCCATCAAATGTATTAAGCCCTACAATTAATGGAAATATTACACAATTAACAAATTCAAATGGTTTTAGTGGAAGTGTTCCAACTATAAATATTAATGGATCATTAAGTTTTACATTAGGATCAACTGCCCAAATTCAACTTTCAAATGATTATTTTACTGATGACCAAGGTTTAAATATTCTAGTTCAATCTGATATGTTTCAGTTTGGTAGAATTGCAGGATTTACTGGTACAGCTGGTTCAACTGGATTATATGTTCCTTCAAATTATTCAACTAGTGGACAAGTTCAAATTAATGCACCATTTAATGTACCTCAAAATACAAATTTAGGAACAGTACAAACTCAAACATATACTTATGCTTTTTCAGGTTCTTTGTATAATGGTGGATCTGGAAGTACTGGTGGACAATTAATAGGTGGTGGTGGTGGTGGAGGTTTATATGGTGGTGGTGGTGGAATATATGGTATTGGTGGCAATGGTTCATCTACAGGTCCTAATGGAACAATAATAAATTATCAAAATTCAATATATCCTTATACAAATAAATATAATTCTGTATATGGTTTTCCTGGAACAAATGGTTATTTAGTAGTTGAAACTATTACGACACAATCACAATTTCCTGCTTTAGTTGTTACTGGAAATGAAATAGTTACAGGAAATTTACAAGTTAATGGAACTACAACAATACAAGATTTAAATGCGAGTGGTAATATTATTTTATCTACTAATCCTGCAGCTAATGGTGTATCAATAGGATCAACTAATTTACCCGGTGGGACTGGTGGATTATTAGTTGCAGGTTCATTAACAGTTGGATCACCTTCAGTACAAGCTACAGCAAGAGGAATTAGTTCATTTGGAAATATAAGAACAGATGGTAATATAAGTGCAAATGATTTAATTGCAACATCTGATATTAGATTAAAAGAAAATATTAAAGATATTGATTCAGCATTAGAAAAAGTTCTTAGAATGCACGGTGTTTATTATACAAGAAAAAATGAAAAAGAAAGAAAAGTTGGTGTAATTGCTCAAGAAGTTGAAGAAGTTCTTCCTGAAGTTGTACATACTGGCGAAGATGGAATGAAATCTGTATCATATGGAAGTATTGTTGGATTACTTATTGAAGCAATTAAAGAACAGAATGAACAAATTAAGAAACTTCAGACATAATGCCATGTGATTATTACTTTACCATTTGCTCCAGGACTTCCACCACTTCCGGCACTTCTATTTCCGGATCCTCCTGCACCGCCATTACCTCCATTTACTGATGAAAACCCAGAACCACCTATCCCAGCAACACCAGAACCGCCACCACCTGGCCCACCACCTCCACTTCCGCTTGTTCCAGCATTACTATCGCTACCACTTGAAGCTCCACCACTGCCACCTCCTCCTGGGCTACTAGCTGAACCTCTGAAACCAGCATGACCTCCTCCACTTCCTGGGTTTCCTCCTATAGCTAGTGACAATACTACATCCCCGTATGAAACTATCGTACCTCCACCTACTATTCCTGCGCCACCATCACCTCCATCGTTAGATGTGCAATTTGAAAATCCACCACCATTTCCACCAGCGCCTCCTACACCATAAATAACTAATATTGATTTTCCTGGCGAATATGGAGTATTTAATTGTGTAACAACTACTCCAGAGCTACCGCCGCCGCCGCCGCCCCCTCCAGCATTTACATTACCTAGTCCGTCACAACCATAACCGCCACCACCACCACCACCACCGCCGCCACCACTTATCAAAGTAATGTCAAATCGAGTAGGCGGAGGTCTGCCAACAGGAGGAGTTGGATTGCCAGAGGTATATTCAACTGTAGTTGGCGCAGGGTTTAAACTATACTTTCCAAATAACAAACTTAATGGAAAAAGTCCACCGATTGGGGGGATTATACTAGAGGTAAATGGAGATGTTGAATTATAATAAGTTAGTCCTCTAAGATTATTCATACTTCCAGTAGTAATTCCAGTATAAGCTTGTAAAACAGTAGATAAAAATAAATTTGTTGATGGAAATGCCATTTACTTCTTAATCTTAAATTTTTCCAACTAATTTATATATACTTAATGCTGAAACACCTGAAGCTTCCGAAACTTGTTTCATTTCAGTTTTAGATTTTAAACCCATAATAAATGCTACAACACCAGCAACAATAGTTTTAGGAGAATTTTCAAATTCATCTTCTGATTTCAAAGCAATTTCATTTAATTTATCTATAATTAATTGTCTTTGTGTATCATTTAATTTTAATGAAGCACATAATCTTTCTGATAAAGCTAATTGAGTATCTAAGACAGAATTATCTTCTTTCTTAAATCTTGCTACTGCTTTACATAAAGATCTAACATTAACATTAAACATATCAGAAATTTCTTCATATGTTCTTAAAGCACCATTTTGACGACATGCAATATACAAAGTAGCACCCATTAAAGCTCTTCTTGTTTCACCTCGAACTTTTTGAGCATCTTCTAAATTTTTATATAATCCACATGCATCCAAAGAAATAGATTTAGGTAAATTATTACGATGACATATAGAATTCATATTTTCAAATATAGTTATCCATGATCTTTCATTATTTGATGACCATGTAGATAATCTTTGTAAAGCTTTAAGTTCATGATTATTTGAAGATATTCCTTTAAAAGACATAATTGATCCGTATGATGAATTAGGTAATAAATCAGAAGTTGTAAATCCAATTCTTGATTTATCCTCTTTATTATCATCATAATTATTCCATTCTGATGTTTCATCAATATATCTTGATCCAATTTCTCCACAATCAGAACAAACTTCTTCACCATCTAAAATTATTTTTCTTAAATGTTCACACATTTTTTAAGAAGAATTAATTATCCTACTTTTCAATATCCGTTTTAGACAAAGGTTCATAAGAAAGAGATAAATCAACAATTGAACCATGTTGAGGCATTAATATAGTAAAATGTTTACCTAATAAGCTCTCATATAAATATTTAAGTTTTGCAGTTAAATCATCCAAAAATAAAAATATCGCAAAAATAAAAAATATTCCTGAAATATATCCATCAACTAATAAATCTAATTCTTTACGTACAGGAAAAACAGGTGGTGATATTTCAATTAATTGAGCACTCCAAAATGCCATTACTGCAATAACTATAATTTCAAATGTTACATCTGAAACTTGAAATAACAAAGAACGTTTTTTCCAAGTATCGTTAGCTTCATCAAATAAATGATAAAATACAAAAGATATTAAAGCACCAAAAACTGTATATACAATAGCTAATACAGCAGCATTCAGGGAAACATATATTGAATCTTTAAAATTTATGCGCATAGTTCTTACTTACATATTAGTATACTAAAAAAAAGAAATGTGTGGAATTTTTGCTTGTTTTCATAATCAACAAATTGTAGATCTTTCAAATAGTTTAAAGAAATTACAACATCGTGGTCCTGATAATTATACATTAACTTTATTAAAAAATATATTATTTGAATTTAGTCATTTAAGAATTAATGGATATGGAAGTCAACCATTAATATCAGGAAAATGGTATGTTTTATGTAATGGTGAAATATTTAATCATAAGAAATTAGAAAATAATTTAAATTTAATTCCTCCACCTAATTCAAGTGATTGTTGGATATTACCTTATTTATTTGAAAATTATGATTGGAAAGATATTCCTTCAAAAATTGATGGTGTATTTGCAATGATTGCTTATAATATTGAAACGAATACTTTATATGTTTCAAGAGATCCTTTTGGAATAAGACCATTATTTATTTCAAATGAAAATTCAGTATTTTATTTATCAAGTGAATTAAAACCTTTAGTAAATTTAAAAAGTGTAGATTGGGTATATCCTGGAACAATTATGGAAATTATACCTAATAAACCTATTTTATATCATAAATATTTTCATTTATCTTCACCAACAATCTCAATAAATTATACATATTATGAAAATGTTTATGAAATAAGAAATTTATTAATTGATTCTGTAAAGAAAAGATGTTTGAGCGATAGACCTATTGCTGCATTATTAAGTGGTGGATTAGATAGTAGTATTATTTGTTCTATTTTATCAAAACATTTATATGAACAACAATTAAATACGTTTAGTATAGGTATTCAAAATTCTCCAGATTTAAAATATGCTCGTATAGTTGCAGATTATTTAGGTACAAAACATCATGAAATTATATGTACTGAAGAAGATTTTACAAATAATATTGAGAATGTAATTAGAGATATTGAAAGTTATGATATTACAACTGTAAGAGCAAGTATTGGTAATTGGTTATTAGGACAATATATTTCAAAAAATACAGATTTTAAAGTTATATTTAATGGCGATGGATCAGATGAATTATTTGGTGGATATTTATATATGAAAAAAGCTCCATCAAATATAGAATTTAAACAAGAAATTACAAAATTATTAAATGAAATTTATATGTTTGATGTATTGAGAAGTGATAGATCGATGACTGCACATGGTTTAGAACCTAGAACTCCATTTTTAGATAAAGAACTTGTTAATTATGTATATAATAATATACCAATTGGATTTCTTAGATCATCAGATATGCAGATAGAAAAACAAATATTAAGACATGCATTTTTTGATTATTTACCCAAAGAAATTATTCAAAGAAAGAAAGAAGCATTTAGTGATGGTGTAATAAATATTAATTCAAAACCATGGTATAAATCATTCAATGAAAAAGAATATTATTTAGATATTTTTAGAAAACATTATCCCAATAATGAAAATATAATTAAACATTATTGGATGCCCAATTGGTCACCTGAAACAAAAGATCCATCAGCAAGAACTTTAACTAATTATTCATAAATATATTATCATATACTTGAGGACGATAATTTGTTGTTAAAATAGGTTTACCTAAATCTCTAGATTTTACAGGTTTTAACCATGAAATTAAAAGATATTTTTCTTCGACATTCCATACCCAAAATCCAGCTTTCAAAAATTCATTTAAAAGATATTGTATGGCATCTTTATGATTAAATAAAGGGTACCCAAAAACAAATGATGGAACTTCAGTTAATATATAAGGAGCATTAGAATTTGCTATTGCTTGTTGTCTTATTTTTCCTTCAATTTGAGCTATGATAGGCCTCATAGCAGCCATTTTATTTAATTTATGTTCTTCTTGTTCATCCCATACGTCTCTAGCTCTTAACATTTTATTCTTATATTATTTAATGGAAGCATTTAAAATTTTATGTTTAGGTGGCGGTGGTATAAAAGGTATTATGCATATAGGTGCATTAGAAGAATTAGAAAAAGAAGTGGGTACATTACATACACATTTTTCTAAAGGGATTTATGGATGTTCAGTTGGTTCTTTAATTGCTACAACAATAGCATTTGGAATAACTCCTGAACAAATAAAAAAAGTTTATTCTAAAATAGGAGATTTTAAAAAACTAGTTGATATGAATAATCTTACAAAGATCCAAGATATATTAAATAACAAAGGTATTTTTTCAATGACAAAATTTGAAAATATTTTAATTAAATTATTTAATGAATTTAATATAGATATAAAATCTAAGAAATGTTGTGATGCTTTAGTACCTCTATATATTTCAGCATCAAATTTATCTAAAGGAACACCAACATTATTTACTGGTAACGTTCCTGTATTAAAAGCTATTATGGCATCATGTTGTTTACCTTTTATATTTCAACCTCAAATTATTAATAATAATATTTATATTGATGGTGGATTTATAACAAATATTCTTTTAAATTTAGTTCCTCCTGAAGATAGATCTATGGCCTTAAGTTTTTCAATTATACACACAAAAGAAAAAATCACTAATTTAAAAAATGTAAGTCCATTAGAATATTTATACAAATTATATAAAATATCATGTGTATATGAACATTATAAAAATTCATATACAAATAATATTGATTTATGGTATGATAAAGGTTCAGGTATATCTGATTTTACTGAAGATGAAAAAAATGAAATGATTTTAATTGGATCAAAATTATGTAGAAGATTTATTTCCCAATGCACTAATAAGAAATTGATTGAAATTTAATGGATCAGGAACACCTTTCATTTCAATAACTTTTTTATGTGTTTCAATTTTAAATGTTGGATATTCAGTAATTTTATATAAGGCAGATTTACTTTTATCTTTTTCAGCATCTATTTCTTCAAATTGTATTGTATAATTACCATATTTCATAGGTTTATCTTTCAATTGTTTTTTGAAATCTCTCCATGGTTTCTGTGCTCTTGTACAATATGGACACCATGTAGTATAAAAAAACATAAATTTAGCTTGTGTAGGTTCTAATCCATTATGTTCTATTGGGGGATCGGTAATAATTAATTTACTTGCCGGATAATTGCCATATAAAAATTTATATAAGAAAATTATTAATAAAGTTATTCCTAATACAACTACTAATGAGATCCAGAATTCTTGTTGCATTTATGAAATTCAGGATATAATAATTTATGTTCAGAACGTAAATTTTCATAATATTTTATATATGCATCTTCTGATGTTAAATTATCTTTAAGTAATGAATTTACAATTGAAAATGTTTGATGTTCAGATTCATATTTTGAAGAATTAATTTTATACCATTTACCATTGTATCTTACTACTTGTTCCATTTAATTAAAAATGGACTTTTATATTTAAACTGAAATCTTATTTAAGAAAATGGAAGAAGAAAAGTTTTCAAGATATGAACGTCTTAAAACAATTATTAAAGAAGTGGAAGATTCAGGATTTAGTAATAGATCTACTAAATGGTATGATGAACATTATAGTATTTTAGAAGAATATAGATTAAATTTTGTTGATTTTAGTTATGTTGATATAGAAATTTCAAGTAAAGAGTTTAGAGATAAAGCTTCTTTAGTTGAAAATGTATTAAGATCATTAATGAATGATTATATAAAATATAGATGGTTTGGCTTATACGATTATGTTAGATTAAATCAAGCTCTTGTTTGGTTAGCAGATTATGCATTAGAATTTAGGAATAAAGAAGAAACTGATCTTTCATTAATGTTTGGAAATTTGAGTGTCTAGGCAGGGAAACCTACTAAGCCGGCACCAATACCGAAACCAGCACCAGTGCGAGCAGAAGCGCCCACAGAAGGAGCATAAATATCAAGAACAGCAAATGTACTTAGAGCAACTAAGGCAATCATGGCAATTTCAGATAATTTTAGTACTTTACCGGGTAAAAGATAAGCCGCAACAGCTACAGCCAAACCTTCTAAAGCATACTTTACAAGACGAGTTAGAACATCGGACATCATAGAAGATTGAGCGGGCGCACCTTTTTCCATTTTATAATGAAGAAAGGAATAAAAGTTAAGGATAAGTAGAATGGTCCGTAAAACTTTTTTTTCAAAAATTGATGACGACGTTATTCAAAAACATCGAATTTATAATGCAGGTGAAAGACAATTTGATTTTTATTTAATGGTATATTTAAATTCACCTGATGGATGGTCAAAAAAAGGTTATTTTTTTGAACCTGTTTCAGAAAATCCTGATATTTATATTACCTTAGTTTCTCCTGAAACGATAGAAAAAAAATGCGGACTACCTTCAAATTTATCATGTGCTGAATTGGGTGGAAGATACCTTTATTTGAATTCAGATAGATGGTTTAATGGATCTACAGAATCTAAACTATCTTTAGCAGATTATAGACAATATATGATAAGTCATGAAATTGGACATATTCTTGGTCATGAACATGTAAAATGTCCTTGTATAGGATGTAAAGCTCCTATAATGATGCAACAAACTTTAGGAATTGGTAAGTGTCAACCAAATACTAATGTCTAATTAATAAATAATATAATGGCGTGTCAAAAATCTGGCCAAGATGTTTTTCTAGCTGTATTAGTTTTAACTATTATTATATTCGCGTTTGGTTCAACTTTTTATGGATTATTTAGATATACATTTAATTTAACAGATGATCAATATATGAATAGAGATCATTTAGTTTTAGCAGGAAATATTTTACAAGTTGTTTCATTAGGTGGTGCTATGTATTTCTTAAATAGTGTTGAAAATGGTTCTCTTAAATTAGGTATGATAGTAGCAATGTTTATATTATTAGTTATAATTTTATACTTATCAAATTATGATGTGAATGATAAACAAGTAGATAGTGTAGTAGCTGGATGGATAGGAATGATTTTATTAATTATTGATTTATATGTTAAAGTTACAGCTGTATTTATGGGATTTGGTGTTTGTTCTGTAGATGAAATGCCTAAATTACTTGGAGGAATGATGAAAACTTTAATGAGTGGATCAAAAAAACGCTAATTTCTTTTTATTAATGTAAAGATGGGAACCTTTATGTATTCTGTATTTACAGCATTAGGTGTATGCTTAATTGGTGGTGGTCTAGCATTACAAATTTTGTATATTGAACATCATATAAATGATACTGATCAAACTTATATTCCTCATCAAATTGGTTCTATAATTCTAAATACTTTAGTTGTATGTTATTTATTATTTAGTTTAATGTATTATAGACCTTATTCAAGTGATATGAGTATGGCCGTAGCTGTATTAAGTTTATTAAGTGGTTTAGCTATGGAAATATATTTTTCTCAGTTTGGCGAATCACCTGCTTTACAAGCATTATCTTATACATTTGCTGTTCTAAATGCTTTGGTAAGATTATATATTTTAATTACTGTAAGATGTGGATCAGCCACGTCATCTATTCCTGATTTAATTAAACAACTAAGTAAAGAAGTAAAAAACTCAGGTCAATCGGCAGATAATGTTGCTAAAGCTGTTAAAGCAGATTTAGGTGCTCAATCATCAGATGTTCCCGATCCTACACAAATATGGAATAGAGTTCAATCTATGGCGGGAGCAGATTTTAAGAAAATACCAGATCCCGAATTAGCCAGAGCAATAAAAGATCAAATTCAAAAAGCTTTAGGGGTTCCTCCGAGAGAACCTAGAGGTGGACGGCGTTAACAATTTTAATAAATAAATCTTATGTATAATAAAAACAAATGACCGAAGAAAACTTTGATGTATATGATGATGAAGGTAAAACGATTGATTATCTAGAAGAAGATATGGAAATTCCTACCCAACGATATGGAATTGTATCTTTTATTTCACCTGAAAAAGTAATTAAACAAAAAAATGCCTTTTTAAATGAAAAATTTATTCAATGGCTAGATTATGATTGGAAAGTTAAAGGTATGGAAAAATTCATGGATTTTCTATCAAAGAAATATTCTCTTAAAATTGACGATCTTCTAAAAGATATGCAAGAATTCACGAAAATTCATAATGACGATATTAAACAAACTGATATTATGGAACAATATCAAGTTTTCCTTCTAAAGAATGAAAAAGATTTGGATACGGAATTCACTGAAAAAGTTAAATTCCGTACAAATGTACGCGGCGTAAAAATTCGTCGTGTATTTGCAAATCTAGAAGAAGCTCAAATGTTCTGCAAAGTTCTTCAACGTAAATATCCCCGTGATAATCTTTACCTTGGTAAAGTTGGATGTTGGTTACCTTGGGATCCTTCTGAACATATTATGCCTGATGTTGAATATGCTGAAAAAGAATTGAATGAACTCATGCGTAAATACAAAGAAAATGAAGTAAACAAAGATATCTTCTTTGAAGAACGTAAGAAAGAAAAGATGGAAGAACAAAGAAAAGATAATGCTAAACGTAAGCAAGCGCTTGCAGATAAAGGTGAAGTTGATCTTTCAGAAATTCGTAAAGTTCTTGAAGATTCACCTGTTCATCCTGCCGAAGGAGGAATTCGTGAATAATATAATAAAAAGAATGGATACGCGTCAACCTAAAAAAGTTGAAGAAATAGAAGCGAATATTAAAGGTGCTTTAACTTCAAGAGCAGTAGCAGAAAAAGCTCTTGAAGAAAAAAAATTAAGTGCTGATGCTAGACCATTTGTCCCTTCTACAAATAAAGGCGGTCGTTCTCATCGTCGTAAATCTTTAAAAAAGAAGACATCAAAGCGTCGTAAACATCATAGACGCTCTTAACTCTGCTTCTTTACCCATACGGGTGTAGCAGATTTCTTTTGTAATCTTGAAGCATCATACTCATCTCCTGTCAACATTGTTGAACTAAATGATTGATTACCTTGCCATAATGAATCATCACATAATTTAAATCCTGGATGATCAGAAGCTTTATACCAGAAGACCTGATCATCTAATTTATTTGATTGTACACCATTCGCAATAACAAGGCATTCATATTTTTCTGTACATTGATCCATAAATTGACAAAACATATCAAATGTTGGAAACATACCTGCATAATTATCATAAATTCTTTTACGATTGGAAATATTATTTTCTCGTAAAATGAAAACAAAATCTATATTTGTTCTTAAATTTGGTGGTACACCTAAAGGATATTGCATAGTAATTAAAGTTACCATATCAATATGACGACCATTCATGAAAATATAACGAGTAGATTCTTCATTAATCCATGATTTATCATATAAACAATCATCTAAAATTAAAAATGCACGAGGATCAACATTAGAATTTCCTCCTCTTTTTTTTTCATTATTACGTTGTTGTTTTACAGCTAATTGTCTTTTAATAGCATTCATTACAATATCAGGTTTGTATTTATCATGAATTAATTTAGATGGAACCATTTCTTGAAAAAAAGGATTAGCAACTTCTGTTCCTGAAATTACTGTGCCAACAGGAAAACATTCTTTAGTATTTGCCAAAATATCTTTAACTAAAAAAGATTTTCCTGTATCCTTTTTTCCAATTAATACTATCATAGGTGATTTCCTTGAATCAATTTCGCATCGATCAACAATAGTTTGCATTTCAAATTTCCTAATTTGGAAATTCATTTTGTGCGCAAACTTTCCTTATTTATTAGTATACAAATGAATATAAGAAATGAAACGAAAAAATCATCATTCTTTAGATATTAAACCAATAAATTTACAAATATCAAAATATTCTTTGAAATTTAATTCAGTATTTGATATTCATAAAATACAACCTTTTTTTCCTCCTATTGAACAATTATTTAAAACTGAAATTTTAGATAATCCTGTAAATTATGGAATAAAATTTAATTCTAATATACAATCAATAACTAATAATATTTTAAAAAATTCTTTAGGTGAAGAATTTAATGTACATCCTAAAATTACTATGCTACTAAATCCTTATAAATATATGAAAGGTGAATTACAATCTATTGAATTACCTTTATTAAACGCAAATGCTCAAAAATCTCAATCTAAATTACAAAATTATAATAATGCTGCTTATGTAGGTTCTATATTATCTTCAGTATTATCATTATCAGGTTGTCAACATTTTCCTAAAGTATTTGGTGTATTTTCAGGTATATCAAATGAATTCAAATTAAATATTTCAGATGATTATGAAGAATTATCTGAAAGACCATGGTTTTCTAAAAATATTGGTAAAACATTTACATTAAATTTTAAAGATGGATATTCATCAAATTTAAATTTAACTAAATCATCAAAAAATGTATTGAAATTCTTAGATGAAGAAATTGCTTTAGATGATTTTGAAGAAATTCAAATTTCAGAAATATGTGAACCTATTTTAAAATCTGAAGAATTTAAACCTATTTTTAATGATGAAAATATAGAAGTTAAAGATGATGATACTTCTTCAAGTATATCTACATCTTATATTTTTGATATTGAATCTATAAGTACATTTTCAGATGAAGATTTAGAAGAAGAAAATGAAGAAGATGAAGATGAAGAAGATGATTCATTTGTATGGGCATTATTTAAAAATGTTCCTATCCAATTAACTATTATGGAAAAATTAGATGGAACTTTATATGATTTATTTACTACTTATCCTGACCCTCAAAAACATTATGTATGGCTAATTCAAGTTATTTTTGCTTTAGCATATGCTCAAAGAAATTTTGGTTTTATTCATAATGATTTACATGGAAATAATATTATGTTTCAATCTACAACCAAAGAATATTTTTATTATATGCATAATTGTATAAAATATAAAGTTCCTACTTATGGATATTTAATTAAAATTATTGATTTTGATAGAGGTATTGGATATGTTAAATTACCTACAATGAAAGAACCAAGATTATTTATGAGTGATCAATTTG
>Ga0181349_1000528_pt1 | contig 16417 bp, 13 predicted proteins | sample Su13VDMM110SD_FD_130106 | JGI IMG/M metagenome (GOLD analysis project Ga0181349, IMG submission 130106) | Freshwater viral communities from Lake Michigan, USA - Su13.VD.MM110.S.D | ecosystem: Environmental > Aquatic > Freshwater > Lake | place: USA: Michigan | collected 2013-07-16 | reverse complement strand
CAATATTAGAAAGTGTGTACTCATTCAACGCACCGGAAACAATTGGGAAAGAGCCACCGTTGTTATTGTTGCTTATCCCAGTGCCGTTTACGTTTGCTGCGGTATTAAAAGCGAATGAAGTGGCTGTGTCGGGGTAAAACCCAATGGTGGGCCCCTGAGTCAAGAGGTCTTGATAGCTTAAACTGGTCATCAGCTTGAAAGTATTCCAAAGACCAGCATACGGCGTCTGCTGAATGATAGTTGTTCCGTTATAATCCAACGTAAAACTGTGAACAATGGAACCATACCAATTTTTTAAACCGATAGCATAATCCGCGCTGGTTGCTCCTGCCAACGGAGCAAAGTTCTCACTTCCAGCAGCACTGGGTGCTGCCTGGGTAAGAGTAATCATAAGCGGAATAGTGTAGTAGGCTTCGCGATAATTCATATATTTATTTGAATTGGCCAACTGGGAGGTGTCGGTAACGCTCTGATTGCCTTGGTAGTTTTGATTCTGGTTGTCTAAAATACTCAACCAATCCTTTCGCACGAAAATGGAGGGCTGTCCTTCGCTTTGCGTAGACATATCATAGACGAGCGTATCTGCTGACATTTTATAATATTTCCAAAGATAATTATTTGGACATATTATTATGGCTTTTATTTACATTTCGAAGCGGATGTTGTGTGGTTTTTTGGTCAACGGTTTCACCATCAATTTGCTCAACTTACTTCCTAAACCTGCCGCACTATTACCGAGCATATTGACTTTGTTGCCAGTGGTTTCTTCGTAGCTTTGAATAGATGGATAAGAAGACCCAGCCCCAGCCCCGCCTTTGTTCATCAATACCGAACCCATTCCCATACCTGCTAAATGACGGCGATGAACTCTGCCACCCATGTAAATATTTGAAACCTTTCGATGAATGTGTCCCATTTATGCTATACTATTTCCATATAAAAAATCATCAAGCGGAATTGAGTTTGGCTATGGTCGACTTTTTGATATTTCGAAGTCGTAAGGAATTCATCATCAATCCATTAATCAATGTGATTTGCTTCGTTATATCTTTTTCTTTGCTACTACTGTCTTGTCCCTCACTTGTATTTTTGATGGAATTCATCAAGTTTAATTGTTCTTTGTGAAGGTCTTCGTATAATCTATTGAGATATTGCTCGGTTATGTCGCTACTGCTAAATGAACTCATATATACTAACCCATTATTTTTGGAAACATCAAAATAAACTCACTTCCCCCCAGTAGCCTTTGTAAGCAACTCCTCGAACCCATTGTCTTTGGTGTCGCGAATTACCAATACGATGGTCATGTTCGGGTCTAAAATGGTAAGTGGGGACTGATCTAACCCTAAAATGGTTAACCTCAATTCATTATAAGTTCCACTTAATAGTCTGTTCCACGCAAACTGAGGTGGTAATGTGCTGATTTGTTCACCAAAGGCGACTGCTGGAGAAATGGAGTATATGATAGAATTTGGGTTGGCATATTTATTTTGAATATTGGATATGCTAAAGTAAATGCTACTGTTGGGTTGAACTTGAGGAGCAAGACCAAATTGCGAACTGGTATATGACAAGTTGGTTCCATTTCCTACGTTTGCGCTGGTGGCAAAACCGGCAGGAAATCCAATGATTTCGTTCAAGTTTGCCGGAAAGGTTAAAACAGGATTTTGAGTTGTTGTCGGGAACCCAGCAAATCCTGCGGAGCCTGTAGCGGGGTTGGCAACAGGAACCGACCACCCAGTAGGCAATACAGTTGGCACAGGAAACGTGTTGACTTGAACGCTATACAGTGTTGTGTTGACGATGAGTTCCGCATAATACACATAGGCACCAGCCGCGTTTATAAGGTAAGTTCCGTTGTTGATCATTACAAACTGAAAAAAGGAGTTGATATCAGCAATTTCATACTGACCAGTGGGGATGTTGACTTCGTATGCGGTTGTTATGGTTCCGCTCGTCCACGTATAAATAAATTTGTTATTTGCTAAAGGAGAAGCATTGACGTTGGACCACGAGTAGTACATGTTAATGCTTTGAACTGCGATTTCGTGATGTGGAAATGAGACGGAGTTGGGAAACTTATAAAGAAAAGTGTTGTTTTGTCCGTTCTGAAGCAAGTTGCTTTGGTTTAAAACGACTGTTGCCACCATAGTTAATATAATAATACAACATTTAAAAAAGCGTTATATTATTTGTGTCTGGCCAACCCAGGTGGCGAAGTGGAAGGGCCGGAATTGCCTTGAATACCTAAATTGATGGGCACTTGACTTCCCCCGAAATAAAAAGGAGATTGAAACCCACCACTGCGCATTTGAACTATGTTGTTGGAAGTTGATGGATGGCTCACCTTCCACTTGGCTATTCCTTCGTAGGCGTCTTTGCGTTCCATATTATACTTTGAATGGATAAATTATTGTATTAATTTGATGGCGAGTCGAGCGGGTCATAACCATCGACTTTCTTAAAGACCTGTAAGATGAAAACAAGGAAGTACCATCTACCATTTACCATCTTAAAGTTTTGGGTGCGGGTCGAGCGGGTCATAACCGTAAATTTTCTATAGGTCGTATAAAATGAAAGTAAGGAAGTACCATCTACCATCTACCATCTACCATCTACCAAAACAATGGGTCAAATGAAAAACAACTTAAAGACCCATAGCCGCAATATCCGTAAGAATTTCCTGTCCCTGACGACGGGGAATACGACCATTATTCATAAACTTCACAAGCATCAGTTTAAACTCTTTTACGATGGATTTATTGTCGTTGCCTGCTTGAATTTCGCCTCGTAATATATCAAACCGGTCCATTTCCTTATCTTCTTCACTTTTTACGGCACCACCAGCAAGAAGAGTCATATTGTTACAACGGCAAATGCTTAATATTTGACGAAGCTTGCCATAGTCCTCTTCCAGCATATCGTCGCACATTGGTGGCTCTCCCTTCAATATTTCCCGAAGGATTTGCGCCAAATGTGGAGATATTCTTTGTGTCGGTAGGTCAGGCACTTTTGAGCCACCAACTCGTTTTAACATAAGAATATCATTCATTAGTTTTTCTCGGTTAATTAAGTAACGTCCAAACTGTTTGTACGGCTTGGGTTTATGGTATTCTCCTTCTATGCGGCCTTCAATCTTTTGACGCAATCCTCTTCCTTTTAGTTTGAAACCGTGACCGGTTTTATCTTTACCTTGTTGGGATTGCCATTTAGTAAACAAAATCATAAGTGTCCCTCTCCTTTGGGACGTTGACACGGGACGCGTTTTAGTAAATGTTAAACTTGCTGTTTTTAAGTTTGGAACATTTCCATCCTCTAATTGTTTATTTAAAAAGTCAATTTGTTCTTGGTTCGGCAACCTACCAAATTCAGCTGGGGCCATGTGTAAGTAATCGCGTTCTCCGACCCTGTTATTGTCCTCTACTGTCGCTCTTGCTACTCGTTGTTGCGTTGAGCGTAGTGGTATTGGGCTACGTATTTTGGGCGGTGGAGTTGAATAAACAGAATGAAACGACGTATTGGATGGCGAACTCACTTGTGAAATGCGCTGGTCGTCGTTGAGCACCTGCGCAGCTGTATGTAATGCCTCTGAGGCTTCCACGGCAGCTGGAAGGCTCTGTATTATGTCCGTTAACAATTCCAATTCCAGCATTGTATCACCCTCTCTCGCAGCTTGTTGAAGCTGCTGTGTACGAATGGCGATTTCGTTGCTGGTAGGGAAGGAATCGTATGCTTCATTTAGTATGATTTGAACGGTATCTTGGGCGGGTAGTGATGCTGCCTCTATTGCGTTTCGAAACGCCTTGGTAGGTGTAGCGTGGCTTGTTTCCATAACCTTCTGTGCTGCGATTCGAGCTGTGCTTGTATCTCCTATTTTGGAATTTTGGATAGCATTTAATAGGTCGTCGTAATCATCTTGATTGGCCATAACATCATATAACTGTTCTGTGCTCAAACGGATATTTGCGCCGCTTTCCTGCTGAAGGCCTATGTTTGTGTTGACTGCCATCTCACTCATCTGTATCAATGACAGAAGATAATGAATAAATACATCAGCAGGAACACCTCTTCCCTTGAACTCACTTTTAATCAAGTCTTTATACTGAACCACAAATAACAATTGATTCGCATCAAGGTTTTGTGCGACTTCGTTAGCCTCTGTGCTGTTAACAAACCCATCCGTAGCAAGAAACGAGCGGACTTCACGTCTTAAACTGTCTGTGTCAGCAAATTTTTCCGTCGTTGTCCGATAATCCGTAAGCTCGGACGGTGTCTGCTGCGTCTTTTTATAAATCAAATTCGCGTTTAAATTGAGTTGGTTGTTAGAGGTTTGGAGTAATAGATTGTTGAGGTATTGCTGTCGATACTTGGCATAGTCTAAAGGATTGCGTTGAGGTGGGTTCATATTGGTATTATATTATGGTATAAGAAAATAATATGATACTATTGTTGTCCTTCAATGAATCTCTTTTGGTCCTCCGACAAGAGCATTTGCCGGTCGGTGTTGACTATCTCCACAAACTGTTTCCCCGCATCAAACTCATCGTTTATAATATCTTCGTTTACGATGCGGTTGAAATCACGGAGCAGTGTATCTTCCCAGGTTTCTACCTGTAAATGATCATTTATATAGCCATTTAACAGTCTATTAAATTTCATTTGTTGACTTCCTCCCAAACTGCTAAACGATGTCAAGGGTGGCTTACCCATTTGTGTCATAATGATAACGGAGAGCCGTTGGGCATTCTCTTTATTAAAATCGGTTTTGCTAAACATATTTTATATATGACAAGATTAAATTTGGTTGGCATTGACCCATTTATTTGGTAGATGGTAGATGGTAGATTGGTAGTTGATTAATTCCAATTTAAGAAATATTTAAAAAATGGGTGTTAGGGCCCGCTCGACCCCTCAGCTTACGTTCCCTTGACTTTATAGTCATCATCTTGAGTGATAATGCTATTTGGATCTACCGGTTGTTGAAATCTCATTCCGGGAATTTCGACGGGTCTACGTTTGGAAGGATCCGACGCAACGAAGAAATGTTTCAAAATGTATTCATTCTTTAAGTGGTCGCATGATTTATTCAAGTCATCAAACATATCAGTAAAGTCTTCGCAATCCGTATAGAGGTCTTTTGAACGATTTTCATAAGCATTGATATAGTGGAGAAAGGCGAGGCAATAATATCCGCACGCTGAATTCATTAAGGACTGAACATCCTTCGTATTGTAGGGCAACTTACAGCCAGCAAATTTGTCAACTATTTGTGGGGGTGGTTGCCCGAAGCTGTCAAAATAGACGCCGAGCTTTTTACCATTTGGGTATTTATTTATTTGGAAACAGGTGTAATGACTCCCTTCATTGGGGTGTCCGTATTCGTCAAACTCGTCTTCTAAATTTACAATATAGGACTTGTTGTATTGAAGCTTTTCGTCTTCTAATTCGGTCTTAAAGCCACAGAATACAAGTGGAACGCCCATTCGTTTTGCTAAATCTCGGACTTGGGTGTCGGTAAGCGACATTTACAACTTAAGATAAGCAAATATTTTATTTGAAGATTAAACAATATTCAGCACTCCACTATTATTCCAAATAGCGCCAGAAGGCAAACCAGCAGCACTGGTAGGTAGATTACTTATTGTTAACACCGCACCCAATTTTGGAGTGATTATGATATTTCCAGTTCCGGTTGAAGACCTAGCACTGATACCCAAATTGCCACTACTGGTTTTAATATCTTGACCGTTCATATCCAAAGCCCGAAAACAGTTGTTCTCACTATCCGCACCATTTAATCTAAAAAACTCTGTTCTGACGCCATTTATTAGACCGTAAAAGCCAATACTTCCGTCATCATTACCAGCACCCGTATTTCTCACATTTACTTCTATCGCACCGAACTCGGTTTTTGTCCCCAAATAATTGTTTGCGTAGTAATGATTGGACGCAATCACATCACCGGCAATAGCATTCCTACCATTTTTATAATATGATGCTGATGGCACGCCAGTTGTCGCACCAGCAGTGGGGTTAATATTAAACAATTGTAAGTTAGGACTTGCTGTGTATCCAGCGATAGGAGATTGCTGGAACAACTGAGTTGGAAGAATAGTAGTGGAAGCATTCCCAGCATTCGTATCAGTCATTTGTAGGACTCCAGAACCATAATAAGTATTTGAAACGGGACTACCAATAAACGTAAGTTGCGAGGGCGTTAAACTTGCTTTTGTTGACCCACTTGTCGCAAACACAATCCCGTTATCACTGGTAATATCCAGTGATTTAAACGTGTCTGGTTTTTGTAAAACAATAGAGTTTTGGCCAATCGAAGTGATTGCTTGATTGGTAATGGAAACACTATCTATTACTCCATTATTATCAATCGTCAGCCGGTCGAAGGGCGACGCTGTGTTTAATTCATAATAAATATTCGGAGTTGTTTTATTAATTGATATACCTTTTCCGGTGCCAGCATTATCCGTCGCAGTCAAGGCCAAGGTATTATTCGTCGAAATTTCGAATGGTGTTGCTCCAGCGGTGCTGTGAGTTAGTCCGTCCAAATCCATTATCATACTTTTGCTGTTTGTAAATTGGCCGCTATATCCAAGAGCGAGAACGGCGGTTGTAGTTGAAACACCTAACCCAGCAGTCCCAGTTGGCGGAGAAAAAAAAGGAGCAGTTGATATTCCACCACAAGATAAGCTCATATTCGCATTTGACGCTGTTGATGCCGATAAGCCAGCGAAGGCAGAGCCATTAACAAAAGGGTCGCCTACAGACGCTTGAAATCCACCACCAGTTTCACCAGTTATAGCTGCGGTACTTGGAGAAAAGGTATTAGTTGTAGTTGGAGTGGTTAAATTGTCTTTTAACACCAGATTTATATTTGCTTCGTTTCCAGCAGTTAAAGCGTCTTGTAAAGTAGGCGCGCCCGCATTTGCGGAGTTAATGATATCAACAATCGTCGCAGATATTAGGCCCGAAGACGTTTCATTGTGTATCAGTCTTGCGGGTGTCATGGTTGTTAGACGCTCTGCTGTAGTAATGTCTTCACGAACAACAAGACCAAGTTTATCCACATATATTTCTTTCGTTCTATTCGTAAGTGGTTTGGCGTCGTACGCTATAAACGAGGAATTTGTGCCCCCGACCTGTGATGGAGGATTATAATTAATGACTACGGATACCCAACCCAACCCTAACGGTGAAGCGGAATAGGAGTTAGTAGTCGGACTATATGGGGCGGCAACCCCCGCAAATCCCGAATAAAGTTGTCCTGACCCGATATCACCACTGACCATAGTTTCAGTTGGCGAATTTCCACCATACCCGTTGATAAAATTAGGGGTATATACGGGGACTAAGCCTACAATCGGCACTTGAGTCGCAATCCAATTGCTACTATCGTTATAACTTCCGGAAGCCCCCGCACCTCCATCCGCACCTGTCCAAGTAAGTCCTGACCATGTGGGAGCAGTATATGTACCGCCTGTTCCTCCAATATTGATTCCCCCGCTCAACGTTGCTGTGCCCCCGACCCCTCCGCTTTCTACTGATGGGGATATAAAAGACGTACCAGCAACCGATAGAGAAATTGTCTGTGCGGTGCTATCGTAATAAAACGTCAATGTTTTCCCCGCAAGCCCTACCACGGCTTCAAGAGCGTCCTCAAGTTGAACGAAACCGCCGCCTCCACCTTGTCCGCCCGCATAGACCGCTTGATAGACGATAGGTGTTGTGGTCGCAATAAAAGAAGTCTCTCCCGCCAAACCTCCGCAACCTACCATTTGAATTGTATACGAATACGGCATGGGGTTGGAAGGGATGGTAAAATTATAACTTGCGTCTAAACCATTTTGAAATGTTTGCGAACCTCCCCCTTGCGCTGAAGGTGTAATTGGTAGGAGGGAGTTTGCGATAGCGGTGTTTACCCATGATTGGGTCGTTAAGTTGTCATTGCTTTCCGTATTTGTTGTCGTTGGCGCTGTAGGAATAACGTTGGAGAAATTATTGCTACCCGTCCAAGTGTTATTGGTATCTAAAACGCTGCTACTGGCGCCATTGGCGGAATATTGTTTGGACCCGTCAGGATACTGGATGAAATTAGTTGGGGGCGTGGCGTTCGGCTCCATAATGAAACTCGCACCCGTAGTGATCCCGTTTTCTATTATTGCTGATGGAATGTTCAAATTGCCTTGCGCGGTCGGATATTGAACGTAGTGAGCATCCAGATATGCCGTGTCTAAACCTGAGGTGTTGGGCGTCTGAAATTGGCTGGTATTAAAAATTGGAGTTAAATCAGTAGGGGCAGGATAGGCACTCATATACAAAGAGAGCCATATTTTTTTCCTTTTGTATTATATGACTCGTAAAAACAAGCAATCACAAGAACCAACATCAATCCACCACACTCCAATTGTCAATTGGTATGAAAAAATACCAAAGGAAATGCTGGATGAAGCAGATAATCCTAATTTTCATATCCATCAATTAAAAATACCATTTAGAATGTGCGTTGTAGCTCCTTCTGGGTCAGGGAAAAGCAACTTTCTCGTTAACTTGATACACCTTTTCTCGTGTGGAAGAAAGGGCACCTTCTCTGATATCACCATCATCACGCGCAATGCGGCCGAACCTTTGTATAAGTATTTGACGTCTAAATGCGACCAAATCCAAGTGAAAGAAGGCATTCACAACATCCCACAACTGGATAAAATGGACAAAAAAGTAAACCATTTGGTCTGCTTCGACGACTTGGTGCTGGCCAAGGACCAATCGGCGATCGAAAACTACTATATCCGTGCTCGTAAACTCAATTGCTCCGTATGCTATTTAAGTCAAAGTTATTTTCGAATTCCAAAGATTATCCGGAACAACTGCTCATACATGGTTATCTTAAAACTATCTGGTAACCGTGAGGTCAACCTAATTTTGAGTGAGTTTGGGTTGGGCGTCAGTCGGGACCAGTTGTTAAATATGTATTGCTATGCGACCAAGGAAAAGTTTTCCCCATTGCTGATTGACTTGGAACAAGACTCATCCAATCGGTTTCGTAAAGGTTTCAATGATGTATTGGACCCCGCTCACTATACATAAGATTTAAGCCAGGCGGGTCGAGCGGGTCCAAACACCCTATTTCAAAAAGTCCTATAAAATGAAATACAGGATGTACCAACCTACCTTTCTTCCAAATATTTAAAGTTGTTAAGTCTTTAAATAACGAGTGGAAGGAGGGTCGAGCGGGTCCAAACGCTATTTTCTAAAGAGGTTTATAAAATGAAATTCAGGATGTACCAACTACCAACTACCAATAAATTAGATATATTTTTATCTGCTTTTATTATGTCAAACAATATGAACAAATTGAATAATATCTTCCCGGACAATGAGTCGGTGAATCAGGTCATCAACTACTTAAAGACCAAGCAAATTCCTGATGGCGTTCCCAGCATCAAACGGTTTAAGGACAAATACAAGCACTTTGAGTTAGGTAAGGACGGCACTTTAATCTACAAACCACTTGGTCTCATTGTGGTGAAACCATCTGATATTCACCACACTTTAGATAAACTATACAAAGAAGACCCCAATGCTTTTGGCAAGGGGATTGTAAGCTTATACAAATACATTGCTTCCAAATACATTAACATAACCCGTGAAGATGTGGAACACTTTCTTAAAGGCCAAACAAATTATCAACTAACTCGCAGCATTAGTAAACGCATCAATAAACCTATTGTTGCCGACTACCCAAACCAATTGTGGTGTATTGATTTAATCGATATGAACAACTACATAGGAAACAACCACCAATTTCGCTACATAATAGATGTGGTAGATGCTTTCAGTCGTAAAGTCTGGTTGGAGAAGTTGCGTGTTAAAGGTGCTGCTCAAGTAGCAAGGGAATTTGCGAAGATTTGCGATCGAGCTGGTATCTATCCATCCTATCTTCTATCCGATAATGGTGGCGAGTTTAAAGATGAGATGACCCAATTTTGTAAAGAACACAATATCAAGCAACGTTTTACACGGACTTATAGCCCAGAAGCGAACGGAATAGCCGAGCGGACTAACCAAGACATTCGCAAACTCATACGAGCTTATATGGTTAAGAACAACACAAAGAATTGGACAACTGTGTTGGAGGATGTCGAAACCAACAAGAATACCACTTATAACTCTTCCATTAAAGCTTCACCTAATGAAGTGTGGTCAGCCAACAAAGACCCGGTCAATCCACACAATCTGCCTCCATTTTTAACGAAAGACAACAAGAAGGTGGTTGCCAAGCAGCACGCTTTAACTCGTGCGATGTATCAAATCCAAAAGTTTGAAAAGGAAGATGACTACAAAGTGGGTGACTACGTTCGTTTAAAGATGAGCAGCATTTTCAGTAATATCCGTAAACTTATTAAAAGCAACGAAAGCAAACAAATAGTGGTTTCGTATTCGCCTAATGTGTATCAAATTACAAAAGTGATTACACCAAGAAACGGTTTACTGGAAAGAAAGCGCTATGTCCTACAGAAACCAGATGGCAATGTTGTCAGGACTGCTAAAGGTGCCCAGAAAAGCTTTTATGCGAGTGAACTACAACACGCAGAAGAACACGATGGAGCCCACTTAACCATACAAGATGCTTTAAAGCTTAACAAAGTGGAAGCAAACAGAAATGATTTACAATATTAAGTTGGTAGTTGGTACTTGTTGATTTCCATTTTTAAGGACTTGTTCATTATAGGGTCAGATGACCCGCTCGACCCCCCCACCACTTTTTTAAGGACCGAATAACCTAAACTTTGGTAGGTGATGGTAGGTGCTTGTTGTTTCCCAGTTTGTAGGACTTATAGAAAATAGGATGCTAATAGCCGCTCGACCCTCTCTCCTCCCCGATTAAAAGCCATTTAGACTTTTTAAAGGTTGCTAAGTTTTTTTTCTGGAATCATAGTGTATATACAAAATGCCAACTTATTTCCATTTCTGCTATCACAGTGCCGATAATCCACACGACGATATAAACTTTAATGCCAAGCTGGAATCCCGCCGTTGTAGCTTTATCAAAGCAAATGGACAACGATGTAAAAGGAAGTGTGTGATTGGGTTGCCATGTTGTCATAGTCATTTGCCCATTCAATACCACGTCCAAGTTCGCCCCTCTCGCATACCAGGTGCTAAAAAGGGTTTGTTTGCTGACAATAGAACGAAAGGAGAGAATGATATTGTATTTATGGGTCCTAAGCATAGACGCTATTCAGTTTTGCCAGGTGAACGCATTTGTCCTTATTTTGGAGAGGTGTTGACGCAACCCCAACTTGAGGAGCGCTACGGTATGTTTACAGCCCCTTATGCTATTAAAATAAGTAAAGACCGATATGAAGATGGTGCCATCCAGCGTGGTGTGGGTAGCATAATCAATCACAAACCAAGAAGCCAGTCTAATTGTGAGTTCTTTGTTTCGCAGAACGAAATATGGATTCGAGCAAAAAAACGTATTCGTAATGGTGAGGAGCTTTATGTAAGTTATGGTAATGATTATGTATTACATCAAGATGGTATTGAAACGACAACGGATAACAAGAAGTATCTTAGTTAAGTTTTTGTTAGATGATACCGGTACTTGGTAGATGGTACTTGCTGCTTTTTATATTTTAGGACTTTGTAAAAATGGGATGTTAAGACCCGCTGGACCCGCTATGGGAACCTGTGTATCAATTTAATTTTTTATATGGCAGTGAGACAGGAACGCACGACGGGCCTGATAGGACCCGCACCTCACCTCGGGATATATATAATCTATTATATATATGCCGAGGTGAGGCGCGGGGGCCTACAGGCGCCTTCTATTCCGCAGCTTATTATCCAAATACTTATTTATTATATTCTCGTAAAAATATTAAAACACATTTGCGATACCAAAAACACCGGTTCCATTGCGGGTCGAGCGGGTCCAAAACACCCTATATCAATAAATCCTATAAAATGAGAAGTACCATCTACCAAATACCAGCTACCAAACGCATACGGTTTACAAATGGTATAAACTATAACCACCGGAAGCATTTTATTAAAAAGCATGGTACAACATATGGGGGGTCCAGCGGGTCATGTCCATCACATTTGACAAAGTCCTATAAAATAAAAAGTATCATCTACCAACTACCAGGTACCAAACGCTTATGTCAAAGAAAAAATATATAACACATTCATAGCATTCTAAAATGGTGGGTCGAGCGAGTCATGTCGATCGATTTCGAAAAAGTCCTATAATATAAAAGGAACCACGTACCAAACAAATCAAATTATCATTTCCATATAGGACTACAGATATACCATTAAAATAGCAGACAAGACAATCAAAACAAATCCCGATAGGTTTATTTGCTTTTTTTCTTTCCAGACGACGGTAATAACACAGTTGGATGCCTTTCATGAGCAATCAGCCATTTATTACGCTTAAGCGAATTGTCTTGTACAACGCCAGCACGAGAACGAATATGTTTAGGAGGACACTTAACTCAACACCAGCAGTCTTGGCGGGGATCAGAGGTTTGTCCGGGGTATCATTATATTGTGCCTTTTGCTTTTTCACATTCAGTTGCTATTCACAAACGGATTCAATTTCATTCGCAACTTTAATGTCTCGCTCCCTTTGAGCTTTAGCGCGAGTTCTTGAAGACAAGTCATCATCCGGGTCGTGAGCAATTGGGGCAGTTGCTAAAAAAATCAGTAATAACTTCTTCGCGTCGATAAACAACTTCTCGAGGGCCACCTCGGACAATAGCTTTACTAAAACGTGGCTTGTAAATTTTGTGCCCAAACTGTACACGAGGGTCTCTATGGCGAGCCAGCGTAATTACCGACGACATAAAGTTGGTTAAAGTAATGTAATTGGCCGCATACCCACCATTTTTTTCTTTCAAAAAGTTTCCGCAACGAAACGTGATAAGAAATTCGTTGCTCTTTGAAGATGTTTTGCTGTTGATTCTTCCTCGGCCATATCATAGCATCTAAGATTTTTGGCAAGTTGGACTGCTTCATCAATAGAGCACTTCAAACAAACGCCATCGAAATTTTGTGCGTCCTCACTGTACGCTACACATAATCCACCAATTGTCGAGGCATTTACCTCTTGTTCGCCAAGAAACTCTCGATACATAACAAAATTAACAAACGTCTTGATATCATCATCATGGACCCGCTCCACCCTCCTCGATCGCACTCGTTCTTTAAAGACTTAATAACCTTAAAATACTTGTTAGCAAGGTAGGTTGGTACATCCTGTATTTCATTTTATAGGACTCTTTTTAAAACGGTGTTTGGACCCGCTCGACCCTCACCATGATCCTCAAGGTAGAGTTAGCCCATTTGTAATTTTTATATTTAAAGTGAAAACGACTTAAAAACAATAGGCTTATCTTATTTACCGTGAACAAACTTTTCCTATAATGAATACCACCATTCATCAACAACTCGAACAAGAAGATCAACAAGAACAACCCGCTGTGGTAAATTCCTCTCGCAGTGAGTATATGAGAGAGTATATGCGAAACCGCTACATAAATTCACGAAAATCAGCGAACGCATACCGAAACTCTTGTCGCATTAAACAAAAGCTTGGAAATCTTTTGACGACCGAAGAAATAAATAAATATGGCATTTATCTTGCCGACGTCCTAAAATTAAAAAATATCATCAGCTCTCTGCCGGCAGACTTGCTCGCAATTGTTATTCAAGAAACGGCAACAATTTAAAGTCCCAAACCCAACAAATTTAAGGTGAGATGAATAATTTTCAATTTTGTCATCTATTTGTTTTGAATACTTTTATTCACAACAATATTAAAAATTATTTAAAGACAAAAGGACTTAAACAGAATCTTATATGTGTGTATATAGTAGAAATGAATTTCGAAGCTTTCCGTTTGCCCTTGACCCCGCGCCAGTCGCTTTTAAACCGTAGTTATTTGTTGGAGGTAATCAGCAAACCACACATGCGTGCTATGCGCGAAAGTCCACTTTTGCGCAAGACTGAATTGATTGACAATTCCTGGAAGCAGAGCCATTTTGAGCGTCATGAATACAAAACAGAACGCGACCAGCTTGACCAATATGTAAAGAAAGCAGATGCCAGGTTGGCAATCAGCAACGACCTCATGGCCGTTCCAGTGGTGTTGAAAAAATCCAAGCACGGAATTGGCAGAGTTCACGCGGAAAAGGCCCTCTCTCTTGCGAATATGTCCAAAAAGACTCGCAACGCTATTATTCCTGACATTTACTACGATTTGGATCTAAAGAATGCCCATCCGGAAATTATACGTCGTCTTTGTGAAGTTAACGATATCCCTTGCGATAAAGTGGCTTTCTATTGCGACCAGCGCGATGCCCTGCTGGAACAAATTAAGAATGAATATGAAGTCGACCGCGATTTGGCTAAATCCTTGATGTTACGCCTGTGTTTCTTTGGAACATTTCAAGGATGGTGCGAGGAGAACCAACTTGGAAATAAGCAACCACTCCCTATTCTCGTCGAATTCAAGGCTCAACTGGAAGCCATTGCGGCAAGGGTAAGAGGGCAGAATCCCGCGCTGGCTGAAACTGTCCGTCAACAAGCCAAGAAGAGCACCCCAGGCAAATCAAGCAGCAATGCCCTGGGAAGCTTTTTCAGTTTGTATCTTCAAGAAAAGGAGTTGATAATAGTGGAATCGGTGCTGGACTGGTTAATGAAGGAGACCACTGTCATGGATCATCCCGGTGGAGTTACTACTAAATTAAAATATGGTGTTTATGAGTTCGACGGCATCAAGCTGTTAAGGTCGAATGTTGACAAGTATCCTGGTGGTTTGGACAAACTTTTGGCGGATATGAATGCGATAGCATTTGAGCGCACAGGGCTCCAATCTACATTCGAGAGCAAGCAAATAACAGCGGCACACGACATTCGCGAGGAATTGGCAAATGCTGTCAACGCCGACGTATTAAACCCGCAGCTGGAGGAGTTCTGTCAAGACATCAGGTTAACGATTGATAGGGGAGATACAGGGTTCGCCGAACTTGTTGAAAGACTGTTCGCAAAACGGTATATTTATCATTCCAGAGAAAAATGCTGGTATGGCTTTGACATTTATAATCCTATGGCTCCAAATGTGTGCCGTTGGCGCAAAGATGTTTTCCCGCTGCGTGATGCTATAAAATATGGCGTCGCTGATTGGGCAAACACAGAATTTCAAAGATTTTCGCAATATGAAGAGGAAACCGGCATAGAGACAGACAACCAGAAGCTTTACAAAGCAACAAAAAAAGAATGGACAAGCTATTTCCGTTCGCACGCATTAAATAGCAATGGTATTTCTAAAATTGAAATGGCCTGTACGCAACATTTGAGAGATGATATGATTGAGTTTGACCTCAATCCCTATCTCATTGGTTGCGAGAATGGTGTAATCGATTTAGAGGCAGGCTGCTTTCGCCCTTACTCGTTCGAGGATAGAATAACGATGACTACTGGACTACATTTTAAGCCGACGATTCGGTTTATAAAAAGCAAAGATGGCAGTCAACTGTTGGAGTTTAAGTCCATCGATAAACAACACAATACCAGCTTTGTGGAAATAGGAGACGTGTCGAAAGAAGAATGGAAAGTCTATGCTAAACTGAAGAAAATCCTGAAAGAAATCTTTCCCATGGAGGACGTTAGAAACTATGTTCTGACAATTTGCGCATCGGGATTAATTGGAATTAATCCAGAAAAATTCTCAATCTTCAATGGAAGCGGACGCAATGGGAAAGGCTTATTGAATACCCTTATGGCACAAGTTCTTGGTGATTACTTTAGAGAGCTTCCTAACGTTGTTTTAAGCGATACTAAATCGTCAGCAGCAAACCCCAACCCTTATGTTGCGCAGTTATCCAAAATTCGCTATGTAGTGGCAACCGAACCTGACAAATCCCGTCCCCTCGTTAATTCGATTGTTAAGCATCTAACTGGTGGTGATGACTTTAACGCAAGAATGCTTAACAATAATCCCATTTTGGTGAGAAATACGTGGACATTGGTTTTAGAGTGTAATACAAAGCCTCCGTTTCGGGAAACACCGGAGCACGCGGATGCCGACCGCACGAACGACGTTCCGTTTATCAGCACATTTGTGGATTCCATTGAGGATACTGACATGGCAACAAAAATGCGAAGACACAAGTATTTAAAGGATACCACTTTGAAGGATAAAGCTGGTATTAAAAAGTATACGAATGCGTTTCTCAATATGCTCGTATACGACGCCCTTGTGCTAAAACACGGTGCTGCGATGGGAAATATTGACTGCTTTAAGCCCGAGATTGTAAAAAAACGCAGCGCCGACTATATCCAGTCGAACTTTGATATTTATCAGATATTCCGCGAACTCTTTGAGCTTCGT
>Ga0181349_1000526_pt1 | contig 16445 bp, 5 predicted proteins | sample Su13VDMM110SD_FD_130106 | JGI IMG/M metagenome (GOLD analysis project Ga0181349, IMG submission 130106) | Freshwater viral communities from Lake Michigan, USA - Su13.VD.MM110.S.D | ecosystem: Environmental > Aquatic > Freshwater > Lake | place: USA: Michigan | collected 2013-07-16 | reverse complement strand
TTAATCAAGATTTAAGTGGATGGTGTGTAACTCTTATTCCAACACAACCATTTAGTTTTGCCGCAGGAACACCATCTTGGGTATTACCAAAACCAATATGGGGAACTTGTCCGGGACCTACACCTACTCCAACTAATACTCAAACACCTACTATCACTCCAACAATAATAACCACATAAACTCAGATACCAACAATAACTCAAATTAATGTATAAACATTAATAATAATTAAAAATAACATGGGAACAATTTTAGAAATATTAACAACAAATTATAACGGACAATTAGCGGATATAACATTTTCACCTTGTTCAGGTGGGAGTATAAACATTGGTCAAGTTACTTTACCGTATTATTATGATGTAGACTATTATTATGGTATTTATAATATTTATTTACCTAATTATGATAAAAATTGTTCTTTAATTGTTCCTTGTTTATCACCAACGCCAACACCTACCAACACACAAACACCCACCAACACACAAACACAAACACCAACAAATACTGAAACACCAACAAATACACCAACCAATACAGAAACTCCAACACAAACTCCTACTCCAACAAATACAGAAACACCGACAAATACTCCGACTCAAACACCAACACCAACAAACACAGAAACTCCGACAAATACTCCGACACCAACAAATACAGAAACTCCTACTCAAACTCCGACACCAACAAATACAGAAACGCCAACAAATACACCAACACCGACAAATACTGAAACACCAACAAATACTCCAACCAATACAGAAACTCCAACAAATACACCAACACCGACAAATACTGAAACACCAACAAATACACCAACAAACACAGAAACACCTACTCAAACTCCGACACCAACAAACACAGAGACTCCAACACAAACACCTACACCAACAAATACAGAGACTCCAACTCCAACACCTACAAACACACCAACAAACACAGAGACTCCAACACAAACACCAACACCAAGTGTTACTTCATCTCCATTACCTCCAATTGTTGGTTTTTTCCAAGATTGTTGTGATAGTGGAAATACATTTAAAATTGGTGCATTACCATCTGGTGTAGTGATAGGTAATGTATATGGTATAATTAGCGATGGATTCATAGGGTGCGCAACATCAATATTAGAATCCCCATTTAATTCTCAATATTTAATAACATCATTAAACGAATATGTTGATTGTGAATCTTGTTTTAGTGGAGAACCAATTATTTGCCCAAGTCCAACTCCAACTGTAACACCAACTAACACAGAAACTCCAACTCAAACACCTACAAACACACAAACACCAACACCAACCAACACAGAAACTCCAACACAAACGCCAACCCCAACTAACACTGAAACACCAACAAATACTCCAACACAAACACCAACACCAACTAACACTGAAACACCAACAAATACTCCAACACAAACATTAACACCAACAAATACAGAAACGCCTACTCAAACGCCTACTCAAACTCAAACTCCAACTCCAACTCAAACTCCAACAATAACTCCAACTCCAACAATAACTCCAACTCCAACAATAACTCCGACGCCAACAATAACTCCGACGCCAACAATAACTCCGACTAACACAGAAACACCAACACCAACACCAACGCCAACTAATACTGAAACGCCAACTCAAACTCCAACACCAACAAATACAGAAACCCCTACTCAAACTCCAACACCGACTAACACAGAAACCCCTACTCAAACACCTACTCAAACCCCTACAAACACAGAAACACCGACACAAACACCGACAAATACTCAAACACCAACAAACACAGAAACTCCAACGCCAACACCTACACCAACAATGCCCGTTTTCCTATCTACTTGGGATACAAGAAGTGGTAGTACAATTGGGGGTGAACTAACTACTACTTTAACAGCAACTGCTCCATTAACTAATTGGACACTTGTTGGAACAAGTCTGTTAACAAGTGGATACACTCACACCACAGGAAGTACAACTAATTTACTATTTAATAATTTAACCCCTGTTTCAGGACAGAGTTATCAAATGCTGTATACAATTACAGGAATAGGTTCAGTTGTGATTAATTTTGGAGGTGTATCCAGTACTTCATTAACTGCTGGTAATAATGTTATAATAACACTAACACCAATAAATGGAACAAGTAGGTTATCAATCACCCCATCAAATGATTTTGATGGAAATATAAAATTAAGTATAAAAGCAAGTTCATCAGGCGCTAATCAAATACAACTTCCAATAGGTATTACAACTGGAAAAACATTATCGGTGGACTGGGGGGATAATAATATTACCACCATGAATAGTACTAATATTATTGCAAATAGAATACATACATATACAACACCAGGTGAATATACTGTAAGGGCATTTGGAGATGATTTTACTTTTGTATTTTCAGGAGGAATCAATGATAGATTAAAAATAAAATCTGTGTCTAGTTGGGGTAAATTACGATTAGGTGGTGGTTCTTTTAATGGATGTTCTAATGTAACTATGTCTGGAATAACCGATATTCCTGATTTATCTACAGTAACTAGTTTAGGCGGCACATTTATTAATTGTACATCAATAACTACTATAGGTAGAATAGGTGAATGGAACATGACTAGTATTCTAACTACTAATAGTATGTTCAATGGTGCAACATCATTTAATCAATCGTTAAGTAGTTGGGAAAGACCTGGTTCTACCTTGGCCAATGTGACAGATATGTCTAATATGTTTTATATAGCAACTGTATTTAATGGTAATTTAAGTGGGTGGGACTTATCTAAAGTGACAGCATTTAATGGAATGTTTCAAGAAGCTAAAGCATTTAATAATGGTGCAGTAGCTGGAGCAGGTGGTACAATGCCTTGGACTATAAACACCACAACTTCTGTTAGAATGGATAGTATGTTCTATAACCATTATAGTTTTAATCAAGACATTGGAAGTTGGAATGTGAGTAAGGTGACTAATTTTAATTCATTCTTATATCACGATAATGGCCCTCAAACCAATACATTTAATAATGGATATTCAGATAGTATAAAGAATTGGAATGTAAGTGCTTGTACTGTTTTTAATAATATGTTTGTAAAATGTAGATTTAACCAACCTGTTCATTTATGGGATATGAGTAAAGCTATAAGTATAAATGGTATGTTTAATAGTTGTGTCTCATTTAATAATGGATTTCTGCCTGGAGTACCTAATCAATTACCATGGAACACTTCTGAATGTAATAGTATGTCCGGTGTATTCCAAGGTTGTACTGCATTTAATTCCAACCTAGGAACAGGAACAACACCATGGGATGTAAGTAAGGTGAAATACATTTTAAATACGTTTAATGGATTTTCAAATATGTTCCAAGGAGCGTCTAACTTTAATAATGGAGATGAAGATGATGTTACAAAATCTAAAATAAATAGTTGGAACATAGGTGGTAATGTAACAGGCATAATTGATATGACTAGTATGTTTAATGGAGCGTCTAAGTTTAATAGAGATATTAGTGGTTGGGACGTATCTAAGGTGACATCATTTGCAGGTATGTTTGAAAGTGCTATAGCATTTACCAACGGATTAAACGAAAATACAAACTTTATTACTTCAGGAACTGGTATAAATGGTTGGAACATAAACACTACAGCAGCAGTTAATATGGCTAGTATGTTTAAGAACGCTTCAGCTTTTAACAGAGAAGTTAGTTCGTGGAACGTGTCTAAGGTGAATAATATGTCAGCTGTGTTTCAAGGAACACCTTTTAACAAAACATTAGCAAATTGGGAAAGGGTATTGTCACCTGATACTTCTACATTGGCAAATGTTACTACTACGGCCAATATGTTTCTTCTAGCCCAATCATTTAATCAACCAATAGGGAATTGGAATGTGAGTGGTGTGACTAGTATGTCTGGTATGTTTTCTGCGGCTAGAATATTTAATCAAGACATTAGTAAATGGAATGTTGGTAAGGTCACTACTTTTTTATATATGTTCTATGGTAATCCAACTACAATGTCATTTAATAATGGTGATAATTTAGATTATAACTCTGTAACAAACCTACCAGGAATAGATGGTTGGAATATAAATACATCACCAACAGCTTCAGTTACAATGGAAGGAATGTTTATTGGTACTAACCAACAACATCCATTTAACAGACCTATTGGGTCTTGGAATGTTAGTAGAGTGACTAGTATGGCTTTAATGTTTAATAGTTGCTCATTTAACCAACCATTGGCGAATTGGGAAAGGGTATCATCGGGTGTTACTTCTACATTAGCAAATGTTGGTAGTATGACTGAAATGTTCAGAAATACCAATTCCTTTAACCAACCAATAGAAAATTGGAATGTGAGTGGAGCGACTAATATGGAAGGTATGTTTGACGGAGCTTCAAAATTTAATAATGGATTTTTATCAGGAGTTACTGGTACACTATCATGGAATCCAAGTTCAGTAACAAATATGTTTAGAATGTTTAGATATGCTGTGGCGTTTAATCAAAATATTAATAGTTGGGACGTGTCCAAAGTTAAACTTTTTCAACAAATGTTTCAAGGAGCAACAGTATTTAATCAACCATTGAATTTATGGAATACTATTTCCGCCACTCAAATTGGACAAATGTTTTATCTATCCCCGGCATTTAGACAGTACATTGGTTCATGGGATGTATCTAAAGTTACATCATTTACTAACTTCATGCTTGATAAGACACCGACAACATTCCCTTCTACATATCTAGATAACATATATAGTGGATGGAGTACACAAACATTACAACACACAACACCAATTACAATAACTTTTGGAACAGCTCAATATACATCAGCAGGATTACCAGGAAGAAACACACTAACATCATCACCAAACAATTGGATAATATCAGACGGAGGAAATGCTGACCCTACATTAAATTTAGATGCTGGCAACCCACTTTCATATCCAGGAACAGGAACATTATGGACAGATTTAAGTGGTAACAACAATAATGGAACACTTGTAAATAACCCTACTTTTGACCCGGCAAATGGGGGTAGTATAGTATTTGATGGTGTGAATCAATACATGACTACATTATTAAATAGCTCTGCTAATAACACAACAAGTATAATATGGTATAAATGGAATGGTGTAAATAAAGCGACTACTCTTACTTATTTAGGAAATTCTGCAAGTACAGGTTTAGGGGTTTATATAAATAACGGTACAAATACTAATACCGCCGGTAATAAAATTGGTGTATTATATGGTGGAGCATATTATAATGCTCTAACCACAGGTACTCTATTTGGAACTTTAGTTTCGGGTGTATATACTCAATTAACATTAACAAGAGATGGTTCGAGCACTTATTTATATCAAAATGGGGCATTTTTAGGTTCTACAACAAGGACACCTAATAATAGCACAAGTAATCTTAGTTTTAATCTTGGTACGGATGTAATTGTTGGATTTCCTCCATTTGGAGGAACTGTTCCATTAATACAATTTTACAACAGAGTGTTAACATCAACAGAAGTATTAGCAAATTATAACGCAACAAAAGGAAGATTCGGATTATAACAATAAAAATAAAATTTAATTAAAAATAAGTAATATTTATAAATAAACAAAAATTATGTTAACAGGAAAAACAATTAGCGAATTACCATTATTATCGGTTTTAAATCCAAATATGGTTGCTCCAGTGGAATTAAGTGGTGTTACTTATCATATTAACTACTCTCAAATTTTATCAAAACCAAACGGGTCATACACATCAACAATAACTCAAACAGTGTCAGGTTCAAATACACCAACTATTGTATTGATTGATACCGTAGAAAGTCAAGTGGGGTTTAACCTTGTTGATAATTCAAAATTCACGGCATTACAGGATGGAACATACTTATTTGGGGTGTCGTACCAAATGGATAAAAACACATTATCCCCGGCAAACGCAACGGTATATTTTTGGATTAGAATTGACGGTGTTGATGTGGATAGAAGTGCTGGTGAGTTAGTTTTACTTAATAACAATAACGAACAATTACCTTTTATACCATATTCGTGTGTTTTAACTGCCGGTCAATATGTTGAATTTGTTTTTGCGTCGGCAGATGATACCGTATTTATAAAATATGTTCCACCCGTTACATCTCCATATAATAGACCCGCAACACCTGGAGTTATAGTAACAATCAACACAATTTCGTAAACATATTATAAATGTCACAATCAATAACAATAAAAAGTGTTAATTACGATGGAGAAGTAGCAAATATTTTATTCAAACCTTATAACGAAATTGTCGTTATTAATTTGGGTAATCAAGAGTTACCTTATTTATTTGTACCTGGATTATTAACTCCCCCTAGAGGTGTATATGGAACTTATACTATATTAGTATTGGATAGTGATTGTCCTAATATTTTAAATGTTCCAATGCCAACACCTACGGTAACACCAACACCTACAACAACAAAAACTCAAACACCAACGCCTACGGTCACACCTACGGTTACGCCAACTTACGATTCTTGTCCGGGACCATCTCAAACACCGACAAGAACACCAACACCAACAATTACACATACGCCAGGAGCGTCACCAACAAGAACACCAACGAAAACTCCAACAAATACACCAACCCCAACACCAACACCTGTATATCACGCCAATTTATTTATTGAACCAATATCAGGAGCATCTGAAATTGGTCAATGGATGTTTGATGGTGGTTCTAATTTCTTTGGATTCACAAATAATAGTCAACCAAACCAAGACCAAACCCAATTCAACATTGATATGAATCGTTATGTTGATTTTAGTGGTTGGACTAGCGGTTTATTCCCGTCAGTTATTAGACAATCAGTTCCACAACAAAGTGGTGGGTTTGATTCTTTTGGTAATCCAATTGTTAGATATAATTTCTTAACAACAGAAATACTTGAACAAACAATTCCGGTATCGGCTTGGTATACTTGGATAATACCAATTTCATTAACAAATAATGAAACACAAACGGCGATTGATGTGAATAGTGATGGCGACCCTAATTCATTAGTTACGGTGAATACAGAAAGAGCGATTAACACCTATACTTTCACATATAGTGGTGGTACAATTCCACCAACAACATACAAAGTTTACACAACTTTTCCAAATAGAATCTTTGCATTAAACAATAATCAAAGTATTTATTTCAGAGGAAATACTGTTTCTTCGTAACAAATAATTATCAAAATATGTCTAACTTAAATTATAAAAATCCGTTATCACCAATAATAGCATTAGGAAGTCAATCTTCATTAAGGACTAGCACATTTGGAACAACATTTAGTGTTTTAAATACGGGTGGTTTTATGGAGGTTTACACCTTAAATGATTTAATTTACACAATACCTTTTGGTGATAATGGTGATATTGAATTTTCTGGTAATACCATACCAATTCAATTTTATAAAGGGATTAATTCTTCGTTTTCATTTGACACGCTAACATTAAATTCTGATAATATCTCATCAGGTAGAAGAAGATTAGGTATGTTGGTTTATGTATATGAAACAGACCAAGTATATCAATTTTCGATAGATAATTACAACACATTATGGTCTGACGCTTTAGGCGCTTCAGGACCTGGTGGTAACACTGTTGTTGTTTCTGATTTTGGTACAACAGTTAAAAATAACTCAACAGAAGGTCAATTATTTATTGATACTTGGACGGGGTCAACAATTGAGGATGTTAATGGAGTTACTCGAATCAATGCTAGATGGAGAAAATTTGCAACAGCAATACAAGACATATATGTTACGGGAGGAACTTATTTTTCTGCAACATCTACTTTAGATTTATATAGGAATGATGGTGCAACAATACCAATAACAGGAATAACTGTGTCAGGTATTGATGGGACATCGGGTACTAGTGGTGTTGATGGTTCTTCAGGGACTAGTGGAATTGATGGAACATCCGGTTCATCAGGCACTAGCGGAATTGACGGAACATCAGGTTCTTCAGGAACTAGCGGTATTGACGGGACATCAGGTTCTTCAGGAACTAGCGGTATTGACGGAACATCAGGTTCTAGCGGCGAAAATGGTACTAGCGGAACATCAGGCACTAGCGGTATTGACGGAACATCAGGTTCTTCAGGTACTAGCGGTATTGACGGAACATCAGGTGAAAGCGGTTCTTCAGGTACTAGTGGTATTGACGGAACATCAGGTTCTTCAGGCACTAGCGGTATTGATGGAACAAGCGGAACATCAGGTTCTTCAGGAACTAGCGGAATCGATGGAACATCAGGTTCTAGCGGCGAAAATGGTACTAGCGGAACATCAGGTACTAGCGGTATTGACGGAACATCAGGTGAAAGCGGTTCTTCAGGTACTAGTGGTTCATCGGGTACTAGCGGAATTGATGGAACATCAGGTTCTTCAGGTACTAGCGGTATTGACGGAACATCAGGTTCTTCAGGTACATCTGGTAGAGATGGTTCATCAGGAACTAGTTTTGGGATTATAGGTCAATCAACAAATACTATAAATTTATCAGGTTTAACTGGTGTCATATCATTAACAACATATTCAGGATTATCTTATACAGTAGGACAAGAATTAATTATTGCTAATTCTGTAACTAATTTATTTATTGGTGGAGTTCAAACTTACGATATTAATACTGGTGATTTAACAGTTTTAGTGACTAGTGTTACAGGAACGGGTACTTTTAACTCGTGGACAACAAATATTAATGGAGCTTCGGGAGCAGCGGGGTCTTCAGGTTCTAGTGGGACTAGCGGTATTGACGGAACATCAGGTACTAGCGGTGAAAGTGGGACTAGTGGAACATCAGGTGAAAGTGGAACAAGTGGTTCATCAGGTACTAGCGGTGAAAATGGTACTAGCGGTGAAAGTGGTACTAGTGGAACATCAGGTGAAAGTGGAACAAGTGGTTCTTCAGGTACTAGCGGTGAAAATGGTACTAGCGGAATATCAGGTGATAGTGGAACAAGTGGTTCTTCCGGAACTAGCGGTGAAAATGGTACTAGCGGAACATCAGGTGATAGTGGAACTTCGGGAACATCAGGTTCTTCAGGTACTAGCGGTGAAAGTGGAACTTCGGGAACTAGTGGTGATAGTGGTACATCAGGTTCTTCAGGAGCCACAGGTTCTGCAGGTACTAGCGGAACAAGTCCTAATCCTCCGGTAATTATATTAGGTGACGGTATTAATTCATCAGTTAGATGTGGTGTTGGAAATACGGCGTCAGGAGATTTCTCAGCAGCATTAGCGGGTAGTGGAAACACTGCGTCATTAAATTTCTCATTTATTGGTGGAGGTCAAGGTAATACTGCGTCAGGATGTACATCATTTATTGGTGGTGGAAGATTAAACACTGCGGCAGGACGTTATTCAACTATTGGTGGTGGTTGTTGTAATACCGCATCAGGATGTCGTTCATTTATTGGTGGTGGAGAAGGAAACATTTCGAGAGGTGGTTTTTCAACAATAGGTGGGGGATATTATAACTGTGCTTACGGTAAGTATTCAACAATTGCTGGTGGTGGTAATGATGGCAATGGAAATAGAACTTATGGTCGATACTCAACAATTGGCGGAGGTGGTGGTAATATCGCTTATTCTTCTTCTTCCACAATTGGTGGTGGTAGTGATAACACGGTTTCAGGGTGTTGTTCAACTATTGGTGGAGGTTTTAGAAACAGGATTATCAGTGATTTCTCGTTTGTTGGTGGAGGTACTCGTACATATAATTACATTAGTTATAGTTTTGTGTGTAACAGTGTTTATGGGAACTCTTCAGTTGTTGTTGGTGGAATGGGTAATCAGGTATTTAGTGGTTGTTCTTTTATTGGTGGTGGTAGATTAAATACTGTTTGTTCAGATTACTCGTCAATTCTTGGTGGTCAATGTAATATAATATCTTCCGGTTTTACTAATTCTAACATCATTGGTAGTAATATAACAGCAAACAGAGCTTGTACAACATTTGTAAATGATTTGTCTGTTTGTAGTTTCACAGGAAGTTCGGGATGTAGTGTTGGTATATCGGCAAACGGTTTATTAATACCGGTCGCAGCATCATCTGGTGGTGATAGTATTATCGTTACAGGAACAGGTGTTAATTCTACCATTAGATGTGGTGTTGGAAATACTGCGTCAGGAGATTTCTCAGCAGCATTAGCGGGTAGTGGAAATACCGTATCAGAATGTTTTTCAGTTGTTATTGGTGGTCGAAATAATACCGTATCAGGTGGAATATCATTCATTGGTGGTGGTTTTGGTAATCGTGTATCAGGAGCTACCTCATCAATTGTTGGTGGGTTTAGTAATGTAATTTGTGAGTTTGGAAGTAACTCATTTATTGGCGGAGGTGTTGATAATATAATTTCATCTGAACGCTCATTCATTGGTAGTGGTTATTCTAATCGTGTTTTATCAAACCAAGGAACTATATTGGGTGGTTATGGTAATAAACTTTGTATTAATGCAAGTTATTCAACAATTGGTGGTGGTTATACAAATACTATAATCAGTTGTTATTCTGTAATTGGAGGTGGTTGTGGTAATACTATTTGTGGAAATTCACTATATTCAACAATTGGTGGTGGTCAAGGTAATGTAATTTGTGAGTCAGGATGTACATCATTTATTGGTGGGGGTTATCAGAATACAATCTCATCTATTAGGTCATTCATTGGTGGGGGTTATTGTAATAATATTTACGAAAATTCAGTATATTCAGCAATTGTTGGTGGTCAAAGTAATAAGGTATTAGGATTTTATTCAACAATTGTTGGTGGACGTTCTAATTGTGCGACTAATGGAAGTGTGGTTGTTGGTGGAAAACAGAATGTTTCTTGCGGGACCTATTCGTTTATTGGCTCTGGATGTGGTAACTTAGCTTCAGGAAGTTGTTCTTTTGTTGGAGGTGGTTATTTAAACAGAGCGACGGGTAATTACTCTTTTGTTGGTGGAGGTAGAAATATTTATGATAACCTTACGTCTAATTACATTATAAATTGTGCCGGTGGATGTGCTTCAGTTGTTGTTGGTGGAATGGGTAATCAGGCATTAAGTGGTTGTACTTTTATTGGTGGTGGTAGTTTAAATACCGCATCAGGTTGTGCCTCTGTTGTTGTTGGTGGATTAGGTAATAGAATTTGTGCAGCAACAGGCCCATATGGAAGTTTAAAATATGGTGATTTTATTGGTGGTGGTTCTTGTAATATTATAAATACACAACATTATTCTCCATATACTAGTGGGAAAGATAGTAGTATTATAGTTGGAGGATTTAGTAATAATATCCTAAATAAAACTAACGGTAGTATAATTGGTGGTGGTAATTATAATCGTATTAACGGAGCCTATGGCTCATCAATTAATAGTGTAATAGGGGGAGGTTGTTGTAATTGTATTTTGGATGGTGTTTATTCAACAATTGTTGGAGGTTTTAATAATTATATAACATCTAATAAATCATTTATAGGTGGTGGTCAATGTAATAAAATTTATTCCGGCACAACTTATTCAACCATTGGTGGTGGATGTTCAAATATTATTTGTAGTACTGGTCCATTATTTAATCCCCCAGCCCAACCTAATACTATCGGTGGTGGTGGTGGTAATGTAATATATTCATCTCTACAAATTTATACTTCTGGTGGTAATACCATTGGTGGTGGTGTTAATAATAAATTACAATCTTCCTATGGATGTAGTACCATTTCAGGAGGATTATGTAATTCTATTTTAGGTGGAGGTGATTATTCAATAATTGGTGGTGGAACTCGTAATAGTACTGACTCATATCATTCAAACATAAGTGGTGGTTATCGTAATAAAATTTGTTCCGATTCTCGAGGTTCAACAATTGGCGGTGGATGTTGTAATAGTGTTTCAGATTATAAATCAACAATTGGTGGTGGTTTTTGTAATCAAATATTTAACAATTCACCGGGCTCAACAATCGGTGGAGGATATAACAACATTATTAAATGTGAGTTATCCACAATTGCCGGTGGAACGAGTAATTCTATTAGCGGAACGTGTTCAACTATTGGAGGTGGTAACGGTAATCAGTTAACGGGTAATACCACAACCATTGCAGGTGGTGGTGGAAATAATATTGTTGGACAGGGGTCATTTATTGGTGGTGGTAAAAGTAACACAATATGTTCTAATTATTCAATCATAGGTGGTGGTTATTGTAATCGTGTTGGAATATGTTCAACCTATTCAATTATTCAAGGCGGTAATTGTAATCAAATTACTGGTTCACATAACAAAATAGGTGGTGGATATTGTAATTGTGTTCTCGCTAGTAGTTATTCAACAATTCTTAACGGTTATTGTAATTTAATCAGTACGGCATTACATTCATCAATACTTGGTGGTTGTTCTAATACAATATCGTCGGCATTTACACATACTAATATTATAGGTAGTAATATAACAGCAAACAGAAGTTGTACGACATTTGTTAATAACTTATCTGTTTGTGGTTTTAATAGTTCTTCAGGATGTTCTATCTGTGTTGGTGCTAATGGTTTATTGGTGACAACATCTGGAGGTACTGGTAATAGTGGTAGTTCAGGAACATCAGGTATTGCAGGTTCTAGTGGAACAAGTGGTGTTGGAGTGGCAGGTTCATCAGGAACATCAGGTGCAAACGGAGTAGCGGGAACATCAGGAGTATCTGGTTCTAGTGGAACTAGTTCAGGTGGTGGTGGTGATAGTATTATCATTACCGGAACAGGTGTTAATTCAACCATTAGATGTGGTGTTGGAAATACCGCAACATCTTGTTTTTCAGCAGCATTAGCCGGTAGTGGAAATACCGTGTCAGCATGTTTTTCAACAATAGTTGGAGGTCAAAATAATATAGCATCAGGAACAACATCATTTATTGGTGGTGGTTGTTGTAATACCGGAATTGCCTTCCAATCAACAATTGTTGGTGGTAATAGAAACACTATTTGTAATTTCTCAACTTATCTCAATAATTATGAGGTTATACCTAACTTCATTGGTGGTGGTAGTTGTAATATTATTTTTTCAAACACTTTATACGATACTGCTGTTGGTGGTAGTTCTATTATGGGAGGGTCATGTAATAAAATATGTTCATCATATGGTGGTAGTTCTATATCCGGTGGATTTAGGAATGTTGCTTATGGTGATTGTTCATTTATTGGAGGAGGATGGGATAATAAAACGATAGGGTATTCATCATTCGTTGGTGGGGGGAGATGTAATATTACTTCAGGTAATTACACCACAATCGGTGGTGGGATTAATAATAGAAGTAATTGTGCAGGTTCAGTAGTTGGTGGTGGACAAAATAATAATTCTTGTGCCAGTTATTCATCAATACTTGGGGGTAAATGTAATACAATATCTTCCGGTTTCACAAATTCTAATATAATCGGTAGTAATATAATAGCAAACAGAAGTTGTACAACATTCGTTAATGACTTATCCGTTTGTAGTTTTACCGGTTCATCAGGGTGTAATGTTGGGATTACAACAAACGGTTTATTAATTCCGGTCTCACCTGGCGGAGGTTCATTACCAATTAAACTTACCGGTCAAACATTAACCGCCACAGTATGGGAATTAGTGTCAGGATATTACACATATTCATTCTTTAGTGGACATATTACCGCAAATTGTGATGTATCAGTTACACCACAAAACGCAAGTTATCTAACAGCATATAATGCACAAATATTACCATATGTAGGAGTAGCGTCAGGAGTGGCAACATTGTATTCTCAATTTCCACCTGACGCAAATATAATAGTGGATGTTGTAATAACATCAACAAATGCTGGTGCAAATACATTTCTTTTGGTGAGTTGTGGTGGTAACACTTATATAGGTTATTCAACCTCATTAGTTTTTGAACCAGGAATTACCGTTTACTCCAATATTGCATTAACCACACCATTAGTTATCGACGGTGATGGGGCTGTCAATGTATCTGTGAGTGGTGATACTTACATTAATAGTGGTTATCAAATTAATAATCTAGGGGTGGTACAGAACACTTTATTTATTTGTGACTAAATTAAACGATATAATTTATATTAAAAACTATTTAACAATAATTAACAACACAAACAACATAATAAAATGGCTTTTAACGTACCAATAAATTCAATAGCACCAATTGCAACACCATCTGATTGGGTAAGACCTTCTGATTGGATACCAATTACTGACACCCCAAATGAGGTTCAGTTTTTAGTTGCCGATACAGGGGCAAAGGCGTTCGCTATTCAAACAACATTCACAAGAACTTCAGGAAATATTTATATAAATTGGGGTGATGGTACTGTAGATACAATATCAACCACTACTTCTGCAACAACCGAACATGTCTATTCAACCGGAGGTACTCCTTGTTCTAGAGGGTACAACACATTTAAAATAAGGATATATGGTGATGCAACGTGTGTAATCACTAATGCTAAACATTTATCTAATTTTACGGTTACAGGTGGAGCTGTTTATTATAATGTGGGATTGTTAGAAGCGTATTTTGGAAATAATACTTGTAATACAACTGAATTAACCGGTACTTATTTTTCTTCAGCTGGTGGTACAACATCTGTATCCACTTTTGAATTATTAGAATATGTAAAATTACCTTCTTCAGTTACTTGGACGACTCAAATGGTATCTATGTTCCAGAATTGTAGTAATTTGTATGAAATTGTGATGCCGACATCTGCCAGTTCATTAACAAATTTAACAAGTATGTGTAATGGTTGTACTAATTTACGAGATATAGTACTACCATCAAACGCAACTACAATAACTACCTTATCATCATCATTTAATAGTTGTACAAATCTTAGGACAGTATCGTTTCCAACAACATTAAATAGTTGTACAACTTTAATAAGTGCATTCGCATCTTGTTTATCTTTAAAAACTGTAACATTACCTAGTATTAATTTAGTAATAAATATGAGTAGTACATTTGCTAGTTGTGGTTCATTACAATGGGTTAAATTCACATCATTACCATCACCAGCGAGTGGTGTAGCTGTTGATATTACTAGTTGTTTTTTATCTAGTTACAATCTACAAAACGTATACTTTCCATCAACTTGTTTTGGTAATGCGATATATAATGGAACGACCTCATTTATGGGATGTAATAATTTAAAAAACATAACTTTTCCGACAAGTTTTAATGCTTCAACAATGTCAACAGCCTTTAGTGGGTGTTATTCATTAACAAATGTTACTTTTCAATCACCAATGTCGAGTTTGACTGTTTTAACCAGTTGTTTTGCCAATTGTTATAGATTAACATCGGTTACCTTACCAACGGCTACTAACTCACCCGGTGTAGGAGTAACAATGGGGTTAATGTTTGATAGTTGTATTTCTCTCCAATCAATAACAATACCCCCCGTATGGACAATAACTAGTTTAAGTAGTGCTTTCATAAATTGTATTAATTTAAAAACAATAGTTCTCCCACCCGGTACTCAAAATAGTATTACTACAATGGCATCAATGTGTAGTGGATGTGCTAAATTAGAATCTATAACGATGCCAACTAGTATGACCGCAGCAACTTCATTATCAGGAACATTTCAGAATTGTTTATCACTCACTGGCGTAACTTTTTCATCAACAATGAATTTGGTAACTACCGCCACTAACTGTTTTAATGGTTGCGAATCTTTAACTTCAGTTACGATGCCAACTAGTATGAGTGGTTGTGCAAATTTTAGTAACACCTTTAATGGTTGTAGGTCATTAACTACCATAACAATGCCGGCAACGGTTTCAGCATCCTTAACAACATTTTCACAAGCATTTATACAATGTGTTAATTTAATAACATTAACATTACCAACAACCCAAACATCGTTATTAACCACATTAACATCGGTTTTTGCACAATGTTCTAATTTAACAACAATAAATAATCTGAATAGATTAGGTAGTTTAACGGCAACACCATTAGTGGGTGCAACCCTTATTACAAACTCCAATAAGCTACCGGCATTAAGTTTTAGTTGTCCCTTCTCGGCATTAGCACTTAATGGTGCCAGTGCAACAAACTTTAGTAAATTAAGTAGTTTAAGGCTTCTTAATACAGGTGCCGGACAGTGGTCAGGAGCGGCACCACAAATAAACGTGTCTTTTTGTGACTTAGGAGTTGCGGCGTTAAATCAGTTATTTACCGATTTAACAACAGTAACAACAAAAACAATTAATATAACAAGTTGCACAGGGGCTGCAGGTTGCACAAGGTCAATTGCAACATCTAAAGGGTGGACCGTAACGGGATAAAAAATATGGAAACAACATCAGGATTTTATAAATTTGAAGATAATAATTGGGAATACGCCCCTAACTTTGTGGATGCACCTAATTACACATTAATTAAAGAATTAAAAGATAC
>Ga0181349_1000524_pt1 | contig 16458 bp, 7 predicted proteins | sample Su13VDMM110SD_FD_130106 | JGI IMG/M metagenome (GOLD analysis project Ga0181349, IMG submission 130106) | Freshwater viral communities from Lake Michigan, USA - Su13.VD.MM110.S.D | ecosystem: Environmental > Aquatic > Freshwater > Lake | place: USA: Michigan | collected 2013-07-16 | reverse complement strand
TGATGTACCGCTTGAACCATTTGTTCCTGATGTACCGCTAGTTCTTGACGAACCATTTGTTCCACTTGAACCATTTGTTCCACTTGAACCTGAAGTCCCTGAACTACCGTCAGTACCACTAGTCCCTGAAGAACCATCCGTTCCGCTTGAACCTGATGTACCTGAACTACCGTCAGTACCACTAGTTCCTGAAGAACCGTCTGTACCTGACGAACCTGAAGTTCCTGAACTACCATCAGTACCATTTATACCATCAACCCCTGATGAACCTGAAGTTCCGCTAGAACCATTGGTTCCTGAAGTCCCTGAAGTTCCACTTGAACCATTTGTCCCTGAAGAACCATTAGTACCTGAACTACCGTCAGTACCACTAGTTCCTGAAGAACCGTCTGTACCTGACGAACCTGAAGTACCAGAAGAACCATTTGTTCCTGAAGTTCCACTTGAACCGTTAGTACCTGAAGTACCGCTAGTTCCTGAAGAACCTGATGTCCCTGAAGAACCATTAGTTCCTGATGTACCCGAAGTTCCATCTATACCTGACGAACCTGATGTACCACTTGAGCCATCTGTTCCGTTTATACCATCAACACCTGATGAACCGCTAGTTCCTGAACTACCATCAATACCGCTTGAGCCGTCTGTACCACTTGAACCTGAAGTTCCTGAACTACCATTAGTACCCGAAGAACCATCCGTACCGCTAGTCCCTGAAGAACCGTCTGTACCTGATGAACCATCTGTACCACTTGAACCTGAAGTTCCTGAACTACCATTAGTACCCGAAGACCCATCCGTACCACTTGTTCCTGAACTACCGTCTGTTCCCGATGAACCTGAAGTTCCTGAAGAACCTGATGTACCTGAAGAACCATCTATACCTGAAGAACCTGACGTACCACTTGAGCCGTCAGTTCCATTTATTCCGTCAACACCTGATGAACCGCTAGTACCTGATGAACCGTCAGTTCCTGAAGAACCATTAGTTCCACTTGAACCTGAAGTACCTGAACTACCATCAGTACCAGAAGAACCATCTGTACCACTAGTACCTGATGAACCATCCGTTCCACTTGAACCTGATGTACCTGAACTACCGTCAGTACCACTAGTTCCTGATGAACCATCCGTTCCGCTTGAACCTGATGTACCTGAAGAACCATCTGTACCACTTGAACCATCAGTGCCACTAGTTCCCGAAGAACCGTCTGTACCCGATGACCCTGAAGTACCCGAACTACCATCAGTCCCATTTATTCCGTCAACACCTGATGAACCACTAGTTCCTGAAGAGCCATCCGTTCCACTTGAACCTGAAGTTCCTGATGAACCTGAAGTACCACTTGAGCCATTAGTTCCAGATGTACCACTTGAACCTGAAGTTCCTGAAGTACCCGAAGACCCTGAAGTTCCTGATGAACCATCGGTTCCACTAGAACCTGAAGTTCCTGAAGAACCGTCTGTACCACTTGTTCCTGAAGAACCATCCGTCCCACTTGAGCCCGATGTACCCGAACTACCATCAGTTCCTGATGAACCTGAAGTACCACTTGAACCATCGGTTCCATTTATACCATCAACTCCCGAAGAACCTGAAGTTCCCGATGAACCATCTGTACCACTTGAACCTGACAAACCACTTGTACCCGATGAACCGCTTGTTCCTGAAGTTCCGTTAGTACCTGCAACATAAAAATCTAAACATCCTGATGCTCCGATAATGGGAGCAAGACTAAGACCCGATAAATATGTTACTCCAAATGTATGGTAAGTACCAGAGTCCGTATTAGAAGTTACTTGAAATAAATGGGTTCCACCTAAAGTTATCTTAATAACTGAACCTATAGTAATAGTGTTCAAATATGTGTCTAAATCAACAGAATTATTTGTAATATCACTAATATATAGAGTATTTGTACTTGGTCCTAATCCTGTTGAGCCATTGCTTCTAAATTCCCCTGAAAATGGTGGATTAGACCCCCAATTCCAACAACCTACCGCCGCTGAGGCTCCTGAACTACCGTCAGTACCACTTGTTCCTGAAGAACCGTCTGTACCTGAAGACCCATTTGTCCCGCTCGAACCTGAAGTTCCACTCGAACCATTTGTTCCTGACGAACCACTTGTTCCTGAAGTACCACTAACACCTGAAGAGCCATTTTCTCCTGAAGAACCCGATGTACCCGAAGAACCATCCGTTCCTGAAGTACCACTTTCTCCTGAAGAACCGCTAGCCCCACTTGAACCATTTGTTCCTGAAGAACCGTTAATACCTGAAGACCCACTAGTTCCACTTGAACCGTTAATACCTGAAGACCCACTTGTGCCGCTTGAACCATTTGTTCCTGAAGAACCGCTAGCCCCACTTGAACCATTTGTTCCTGAAGAACCGCTAGCCCCACTTGAACCATTTGTTCCTGAAGTACCGCTAGCCCCACTTGAACCATTTGTTCCTGAAGTACCGTTAATACCTGAAGTACCTGATGAACCCGAAGTTCCGTTAGTTCCTGATGAACCCGAATTACTCACAGTAATACCTGTAATATTTACAACTGTACCATCACTATTATATAATACAATTTCACTTGTTCCTGAAAAATAAGTTCCTCCCGTTAAACAACAATCTTTAGGGTAAATTCTCCATCTCGCATCTTCTCTAGTCACTCCATTAACACCTTCAATTGTGGAACCTGTCCAATAATTAACAAATGTAGTTCCTTGTGGAGTGTCATTTTGGGCTATATAACCTGAACCAATATCAACAATAGAACCCACAGATTCCGCACTATTCCAAACAGTATCATAGTTTGGGATATAATATTGATAAACTTGGTCTGTTTCATATACATAAACTAACATACCAAGTCTTCTTCTTCCTGAAGATATTTGGTCGTCATTTAAATTTAATTGGTCGGGAATCGCATATGGTACATTATACGAAAATGAAATAGGGATAATGTTTTCATCATATAAAACAAGTCCACCATTAATTAATACGGCATTAGGGATGGTCCAATCTAAATCAGTTAGATTGTATACCTCCATATAACCACCAACACCCTCGACACTAAAGTTTGTGCCAGTATCGTCGTATCGTAATACCGAAGTTGGTTCAAATATGACCGTAGAAGAAAGTGGGTTTTTATAATTAAAGCTCATCATATATTAAATATCTTAAGGTACTAAACTTCCCCCTCTAAAATATAAATTAAAACCTAAGTTAGCAATTTTAAAGGCGTTGTTTCCGTATGTTGAGTAAACTCGATAAGTACCTGCAGGTATCGCAGTTCCCGCGTAGTTAACTGTCATACCATAATAAGTACTATTTGCAGTCCTTGATGTTAATAAAAGAGGACTACCATTAGTATTGTTAGAAATTGTAGAATATTTTTGTCCTCCTGTTGCAGTTGTTGAAACAACCCAAGTGTACCAAGCTAATTCAGGAGCGGTTAATAGACTACTTGGAACTTCGTGAGTTTGGAATGTATACGCTAAAATTGGGTTTCCAAATGCGTCAAATCCTCCTGAAGTTGATGAAATTGGTGCCGTTCTAATTGCTGGTGAAGTAACTCCCCATCCTGTATAATCAAGATAGTTACTAAATTGAGAATCAAACGTCGCTTGCACCGTTGAAGGAGCATTAATATTATACCCTCTCCAAGAACTTCCTTGAGTACTCATCCAATTATTAAGCGACACTCTTTCATTGTACGGGTCAATAATTAAGTAAGCATAATAAGTAACAGGCGTTGGTGTAGGTGTTGGTGTAGGTGTAGGTGTTTGAGTAGGTGTAGGTGTTGGTCCTATTGGTGTTTGTGTAGGTGTTGCGGTTGGTGTTGCCGTTGGTATTGGAGTATTTGTAGGTACAGGTGTAGGCGTTGGTATTGGCGTAGCAGTCGGAACAGGAGTTGGTTGTGTAGTACAAGGGGAAATAATAAAAGTCTCACAGTTATTTGCGTCAATGACTTTAATCATAACTGCAGGGGCACTATTATACATTGCAGGTAGTACTACCGTATAAGGCATAGTTGTAGCAGAACCAACGTAACTACAGTTAGCACCAAGAACGTTACACACATATACTTGATATGGTGATGCTCCTGTAATACTCGTTATTGTTATTGACGCTCCCAAATTTTATTATCTTTTTTTATAAATATTTAATTCCAAATAATTAAGGGATTTCAATATTATTTTTAATTCATTTCTATCTTCTTCTAAAACATTAATCATCAGTACAACAAAGATTATAATCTATCATCAGTCGTATGTTGACATTCTTATCCGATAACGTCTTTAAACAATCGGTACTAAGTTGTATAGTATTTGATTCAGTACTTATAATGATTGACCCAATCCCTGGTATAGTATCTAATAGATTTCTTAACGCGGTAACATATTCCTCATCCGTTGGGTAATCCAACAATCCTGTAGATGTATAGAATTCACTTGTATATCCTGTTCCTCCTATATCTAAAAGTACGGTAAAAGTTGCGTCAGTTAAAGAACAACCTGTTTCTCCTGAAGTTAGCACTTGATATCCGTCATTTAACATTTCTTGTAACCCTTGTTCGGTACCACTTTTTTCAGTAAATTCACTATCACAAACATTAAATAATGAATATGTTGTAACATTACTACTACAAGTAACCGAAACACTTTTTGTTGATTTACAACCGTCCGCGTCAGTTAACATTAATGTGTATGTTCCTGCAGTTAAACCCGTTAAAAATATACCTGTTTGACTACCAGCATTTGACGACCATCCGAATGTAAATGGCGGTTTTCCTCCCGTAATTAAAGCAGTTACAGTTCCTTCATTACCATTACCACAAGAAGTACTTGATAATGTAAAAGTAACCTTACTTGAAGATGGAATAATAAACGGTACTTTAATGGTACACTCTTCACTATCAGGATTTGCATCACTAACAAATGCGTTGTAAAACCCTGCAGGTAGATTACTGAAGTTTGCGTTTTGACTTGTACTATTTGCAACAATTTGACTACCAACTTGATATGTATAAGTTCCTGGAGTATCAACATAAACAGTTACCTGTCCATTTGGATTACCACAAGTACCTCCAATTGGGTTTGTGAATATATTAAATGGTTGAGTGTTTTCAATTACAACAGTTTTAGTGTAGGTACAAGTACCTCCTTGAGTCGTCATAGTGACAATATACGTTCCTGACGATAAGTTATTGAAAATCGCACTTGGAGAAGTATTTTTAGTACTAAGTACCACTCCATTTACATCTTTCAATTCAAAAATATAAGGGGTTTGTCCTCCACCACCTGAAATAGTAATCGACCCACTTCCATTCGAACAAGTTGAATTTTTAACTACAACATTTGTTGAGGTAAATGAATTTGGGGTCAAAATAGTCGTAGCTCCTGATACCACACATAATGAGGCGTCGGTAACTATAATGGTATAGGCTCCAGCAACTAAGTTACTATATGTGTGACTTCGACTACCGTCTATATCGTTTTCACCATTTGAAAATTGATAATAGAATGGGGGAGTACCTCCTGATAAATTAACAATAATTTGCCCATCATTATTAAAACAAGTTGGGGATGAATTGACAAAATTAATAATTCCTAATTGTGTTGCCGCGGATACTATGACACTTTCAGTAATTGAACAATTATTCGCATCAGTTACGGTAACAGAATATGAACCACCAGTTAATCCTGTTAACGATGGTTGATTTAAGGGACTACTATTCCATTCGTATGTGTAAGGTGATGTACCTGTTAAACCTGTAACATATATTGCCCCCGTGTTTCCATCGGTACAAGCGGAATCATCAATAGTATACAATCCAAATGTAAATTTACCTGAATCGTTAATTATACAAGTTCCTGTAGAACCTGTACAACCGCCATCATCAGTTGCGGTTACATAATATACTCCTGTAGGTAATGAATCAAATATTTGAATATCATCAGCAACTGAAGTTGTAATAAGAGTACTATTTAACCCTGACAATTGGTATAATTGATAAGTTACAGGATAATTTTGTGTTGTCGCGGTAACGGATAACATACCATTACTACCTTCACAACTGGCTTCGATAACTGTCTCTAAATTAAGACACATACCCGTAGAAATCCAAAAGTTCGCATAGATTTCATTATTAGGAGGAGTGTTAGAATCGTTAATCCTAACTTGGTATACCCCACCACTAAGACCTGTTCTTATTGAGTTTCCTCCATTAGGTATTAAGGTGTCGGCACCTAAATTTGGACTAAACCAATCTATCGTGTACGGCTCAACACCGTCAATAGGAAATATTTGGATAGAACCATTTCCTAAACTATTACAGTCCCCATTTACATTTGCATTATAAAACATTAATTACAATTAATTGAAAAGTTTATTCCGACATTTAATTCAAATGTCTTATCTCTAAAGTTAGGGTCACAACCTAAATTATAAACAACAAATTTTGGACTACTACCCGTATTATCCACACTGAATCCAAGACCATTCTCCAATAAAATAGGGGGTAAGTAAGTTGTTATCTCACTTAACCATAATGTATCGGAAGGCACATCACTAATTCCTAATCCGTGATAGAATTGTAATTTCAATATTTGATTACCCCCTAACTTAACGTCAATAAACCAATCCGCAATAATTGACTGTTCAGAACAAGTTGTAAATGTTTTATCAATAGAGGTTAAATAGTTATTAACTGTTTGATATAAAACATCTCCAAAAGAAGTTGCGGTAGTTTTACCGTTATCCCAAGGGTATACATAACAATTAACAGTTTCATCACTGCAATTGTATGGGAATATATTACCATTAATAACACAAGGGTCACAAGGTAATGGAACTATTTCACAACCTCTTTGTAATCTATATACAAATTTTTGTCTATGAAAAATAGAATTTTCAAACTTAGTTCCCGCCATCCATATAGTGGTTGCAGGTATCATTTGTTCAACTAATCTAACCCAATAATCCCCTAACCCATTTATATAGTTAATCATTGATTGATAATTAAAATTATCATTTGGGATATTAACGGCCGATTGGGATTGTTGATATTTCCACCAAATAGACTGTAGTGTTGGGTATCCTCCTGTTTTACCATCAGAAATAAATTGCCTATTTCGAGTGTTAATCATATTACTCCAAAAGGTTTGAGCGAATTCAAAAAATGTTTTCTTACTCGGTTTTGGGTTAATAAAAGTCCAATCGACCCCTCCAGGTTGCGGATATGGGCTTGTTAAACCTGTACTTGGGATAGGGTAATCATATTTGTTCGACATAGACCAAACGTCATACACTAACCCTTGAGCGGGATTCATAAATAAATCAACATTCTTAACATTTAGGACCAACTTTTCAGTACTAACAAAATAATACGCGTTGTAATTAGAAGTAGATGTTCCAACTCTCAAACCAACATCAGTAACAGGCCAACTTTTCTTATTATCAACCGTTCTAACAATTTTAAAACCTTCAGACATATATGGAAAAGTTCTAAATCTTTCCAAATATTTTTGACCGTATGTGAATGGTTCAAAATAAGTTTGAATATTAAAATTCTGTCCTGTAAAAACACTTGCGTTTTTATTTACGGCTTGTATACTCTGATGGTCTTTAACCAATTCGAACCATCCCGCCCCTTTTTGGAAGAAGTGACCACTAGTCTCCACTAATGATTTAGGATACCCATCATCGTCAACAGGATAATCAAATAAAGTTGCATCCGCGTCTTTGGTAATCTTTTGGTTTGTAAAACCTGTGTACGTAATTCCGTGAATTGAGAATGTTGTTCCACTATCATAAACAGGTAGTTGTTCAATATAAGTTCCTCCTGAAATACTTGCGTATTGTCTATCAAAATCACCCATATTAATTTTCTGCCCTGCAATGTAAATATTCTCATTAAACTCAACTAAGGCTTCAGGAGCTCCAACCAACCTAAGCATAAACTCAATTGATTTTCGAGTACCTTTTGATTTAAATAAATGTGCTGAGTTTAAAATTAAATTTCGATAGAACTGATAGTTTAATTCTGTTGGGGTATTCGCTCTTGAATATCCAGGATATTGTATCTTACTTTGGTTACCAAATACTGACTCTAAAAAACTATCGTTAGTTATTGGAGATATATTGATTTTCCATCCAACTGTTTCAGCCAAATTCTTTAATAACTGAGAAGGAATGTCGTTACCCACATTATAGTTAACCGAATTCATAAATGACAACGTATCTATAAATTTTTTAACTTCATCAAAACTTCTACCATATATGTTAAGTATCTTTTGTACTTTTTGGTCTTGGGTGTCAAAGTCTTTGAAGGCTTGAGTAGTTAAAAACCTTGTAACTAAATTAGTTCTAAATGAATCAAACGAATCGGCAATATCACTAACCGTTGAAAGATAAAAGTCAAAGGACTCTGTACTAATATCTAAATTCCATACACCGTTTAAAGGCCAAGTAACAGTTTGGTTATCTGTATAAAGTAATCCGTCTTCTGTTTGTTTCGGAACTTTAAAAACTGCGGTATATTGCGGAACTATTAATCTATTCAATAAGAATTTTTCAACCTCATCGAACGGCTCTAATAATGATTTATCAGAATAAAAACTATTAGGTCTAATAACCAAATAATCTGTCGAGGTTGTACTATTTTTAAAAGGATTACCCACAATGGTTATTGTAAGTAAACCACCATATAAACTAATCGCAGGGTTTAAAAATGCGATAGGGTATTCGTCAGAACCAATAAACACTGAGTATTTTGAATATTCTTTTGTTAGATTTCTTAATGGTGATACAACATAATCCAATAATGAAATATTTCTGGTTGCGTTAACACTAAAATCAACTCCAAAAGGATTTCTAATTTTCGCAATCTGAATATCAAAAGTTGTTTGATTCTCAGTTATATCATAACTTGAATTAATAACTGTGTTTCCTGTAGATGAGTCGTAATTGTTCGGAGAAACCTCAATAGCTCCAGGGAAGAAATTAATAATCTTCTGAATTGAAGTCGACATCCTTTTAGATAAAGGCCCGTATAAAGTAAATCGAGATATCTCAGATAAATCAAAGTTAGGATATATTCTAAAATCTTTAGCAATAATCGCTTTAGACTCAAGGATACTTCCAATATTTAAACTATCTAAAGATATTGGTTCTGAAAACGACCCAATGTTAAAATTTCTATTAACTTTCTCAACAATTGAAGTTGTAAATTCAAAATTTCCCTGCGTAAGTCCTCCTCCGTCAACAATTTGTAGTCCTACTATGTTGTCCGAAAAAGTCCCTGCACCACTCGATGGTCTTGGGGGATATCTATAGAATTTTTTTGCCATTATTTAGTTATACTTGTAAAATTTTTACTGAAATCAATATTATTATTTCTATCTTCTCTAACCTCATATAACAATTTGTTATAATCATCTCTAATTTCATAAAGATTGTATTGTCTATATATGTTATTTGCGGTATCGTAAATTGTGTAAATACCGTCATCAATAGATTTAGTTTGATTACCGTAAAGTGCAATCGCCAACGTATTAAAGTCGTGTTCAGCAACTTCAATGTCAAGTGTTATTGGATTGAAAAAAGTATTAGTAATAATTACATTTTGTCCTGGCTGACCAATAAATGGTGTTGCATTTGGTTTGTTTGTAGGTGCTGATGATGGTGTTAACGTACAGAACATTAAATTGGTAACCCCATCAACATATCTATATCTAATCGCCTTTTGAGACGTATTAGTTAAGTTTTGAGTTACAGGTTGACAAAAGAAATTAGAAGTGATTACTCTAAAGAAGTTAGGAATCTTTGTTCCATCATCATTCAAGTATTCAATTCTGAATCCAACTAAACCTTGGGCAATAAATTTATTTTTAAATTGTGCGGGAACATTATCTAAGTTAATTACAATACCTTTAATGTTAGGTAATGCAGATAGAACACCACAATCGTTAATTTGTGTTCTAATTTGTGCAGGTCTAATATATAAGGTATAAATTCCTAATTTATTAAATTCATTTGCGGGTAATTTTAAATTATATAACCCACCAAGAATTTCAATGTCAGCATTACCACCTGTACTAGCGGTATTAAAGTACGGTCTTAAGATTGTCTTAGCATCTAATGATTTTAACACAAAATTATCCGTAGCGTCTCGTGATGGGGTATAATTCAAAATTATATCAACATCTTCGGGTGATACATCTGACGGTCTTATCGTACCATATGTTCCTATTGCCATTTTATTTTATTTAGTTTTTTAATAAATAGTTTATTAGTCTTTTTTCATTATAGATTTTCTTGTTTTATAAAATTAAAAAATCCATATCCATAATTTGTTAAGTCTCCAATGTTGTCAACTTCCCCTAACCTTTCAATTCTTTCGAGAGCACTATTCTTCCCCCTCTCAATATATACATCGGACTGCACCTCGGGTTGATACACAATGTTTATTAATGATTCATCTTTCACAATTGGTTCCGCAACCAACCAATCAGGAATTAACCCACTACTATATGCAATGTATGATGTTGTACCATCAATAAAATCCAAATACTGTGTGTCTTGTATGGTATATCCCGTATATGTTGGAGTCATTGCGGTTATAATACCAAAAAATAGATTGTTTTTATCTTTAATAGTCTTATTCAAGACGTACGGATTTTTACCATACGATTGTAGTTCAGTAATTCTTGATTGTGTATTACCTGTAATTAAGAACGGGGTAGTTGTATAGTTACTCGATACCTGAGAAGCAACATTGTTCTCAGAATCTCCCGTAAAAATATAATCATACGATATTGGAGTAGCACTCCAAGCTCCAACATTAGAAGTGAAGTACGCAGTCCCGTTAGGGTTGGGTATTGTAGTTCCTGTAAACGGTACCACAATACTTTTTTTAATCGTATTAACCCCCCAAGGATTCTTTTGAGTTAACGTAATGGTATATGTACCATTATTAATATAATCGTGGTAAATATAACTTGGTGATAAAGTAGTGATAGTTTGCCCACTAACTCCATCCCCCCAATCAACCTCAAAACTTGAGAATTTTAAATAATTCTTATACTTTTGGTCCGAAGTGTTATAAAAATAATACCTCTTAGGTGTTGTTGTTTGAGCTGAGAACACAAAATTCTTAACCACATCGGATTGTAATAAATTACCATCAAATATCGAATAGAACCCGACATCTACCGCATTTTCAGTTATTAGTATTGGAATAGTTAACCCACTTAATAATGATTCACCGTTAGTACCCCCTGAAAGTATTTGACTCATACCTGAATATACATAAGTACACCCACTAGAATAGGTTTGTCCACTAGGATAACATTCTTTAAAGATGTCACCACCAATAACTTCGGGGGAAATTTTAATATAATATCTATCTTCGTTCATTATGGGTTAATATATTCGTACCATTTTATCGGATTAGACTCTTGCCCTGCAAGAGTTTGACCTCCACCTGAAATATCGTATATCTTGTATGTATAATTATTATAGTCTAGTATTACCTTATAGTAAAAGTATCTATCTTGGGGAAAGTTAAATTTATCACCAATCAATGAAGACTGCGGTCTATTCATCATTTTAATAAAAACACCACTTTTAGCGTCAAAGAATTTTGCAGTCATATAGAATGTTGTAATGTTTAAGAAATCACGTTTCTTTAACCAATATATGAACATACCTTCTTGGTCTCCTAAGTAATCTAATTTGAAAATAGGAGTTTTTATATCTTTAGTTTCATAGTTAACTGTGGCAGCGGTAGTCGAACCTTGTTGAGTTGGTAGGATTAATGTAACGTAATTTGTTTGATTCTTTAAATCAGTACTGTCATACAAATCAAGTTTAAAAAACGATTTCTTAAATGAATTCGCATACATATAAACTTCGTTAGTTGCGAATCCTTGTACCACATAAGATGGTTCCCATATTGTTGTATTAACTGTCGCACCATCAGGAACAAAGTTAAAACTATAGTTCACATCGGTTCGTAAAACATTAATAGAACTATCGACAACACCCGCAGGTGAGAATCTCGCAACTTCAAAATCTTTATCTCCATTTAAAATTTCGGTAATGGCATTTTTTTCAAACGCAACCAAAGAGTCAGACCTGTCAGTAAAATCCCAAGTCATTTGAATAGGGATTACTAATTCTTTGTCGTCAGCCGTCGGTAATGATATTTTATATTTATTCGCAATCATCGGTATCAGGGTCTGCAATAGCATATAATTGTTCAGGTACATTTCCTTCAGGAAACAATCTAAAAATTATTTTAGTTGATGGATAATGTGTTCCGTTTAAAAATGGGTAATCCACTCCCAATCCTCCACTATCAATAAATCCATAGGTATATAAATCTCTCCACCTTAGACTCTGATAATATTCTGAGAAGTAAGCATAATCAGGAACTCCTTCTATCGTTTTAATATCCCCCTCTTCAACATAATCAGAATAAACTCTAAGAGTTACTGGATGATGGGGCTTGTAATAATAACCTGGAGGGTTATTTTGGGTACAACTAAAATTAAATGGGTCAGAATTTATAAGACAACCCACTTTAAATAGATTACTATTAAAAACTATTTTGTGATATAAACCAGAAATAACTCTTTCTTTTTGGTCAAATTGGTTAAATTCACAATAATCCCCATCAATAATGTCACCTTCCTTTAAATCGGTGTTATAGTAGAAATTAAAGGTATTTCCACCTATGGTCTTACTGTAGGAGTTGGTAGGGATGTTTGTTTTATTTCTTGCAATGTTTGATGCTGCCCAATACGGATTTATTTCAGTTGATATGTTGAACCCAAACCCTTCTCTAATTGCAGGACAATTTGGTATATTACTATCTAACGGTTTGTTCATCCATCCAAAATATCCTTTATTAATAATGGTTATAAATAACTCACTTAATGGTCTATTCTGATTATCAACATAAGGTTTAACGTCAATATCTTTACTAAAAGAAATCAAATAAGATTGATTACCGTCTTTTTGAGTAATTCTTGCAGTATGGTCAGGTGTTAAAGAACTATATTCATATTGTCTAACGTTGTCAAAAGGATTGTATTCAAACCCCGCTTTAGTTAAAATAGTGTCAGGAACGTTTGTAATTATTTTATGTTTTCTAACATAATATTGTGATTTAGTTTCACCTGAATTGTATATGTCAATAATTCGTTTAAACGTACCTTTAGTATCGTTAGTAAACGTAACACCCGTAAATCCATAGTTATAAATGTTAAAAATATATTCACCTGAACCAAACCCTGATTGACCTAACGAGTACACTTGAAAGATTTTAGTACCACCATAACCCAACCATCCAGGAATGTTTATCTCAACATATTCTCCTTCAGATAAATTATGTTTAACAGGGCATACAAATGAAATCAAATCTTGACCCGATTCGTTATATGGGTTTTGAATATAGAAAGGAATTCCATCCCCCGCCATCCATCCATTTGTTCCACCATCATCTTCATAAAATTCTAGTCTTTTAGTATAATCGTTTTGATATGCGTAACTAATGTATTGAGTCCAATTATATGTGGTAGCACTTTTATTAACAAAATAGATGTGTGGTTGTACAGAACCTGAAGTAGTAGTATAACCAGGTACTTTATTGTCTGTTCGTATAATATCAAATTCATTGTACAACGGGTATCCTGACCACATAGTAGTGTTAAACGAGTTTAATTGGTTAACATAATACATATTGTAGGTATACGGTTTATAATCTACAAGTCCAGTACTTCCACTGTACACATTATAAAACATAAAGTCCATATTAGCGCTAATTCTAAACGTTGAGGATGCCTGTCTTTCATCGTCAAATACTTGAGCAAGACTGACACGATTATTTCTATCAAACTCATCAATTTCTTTTTGAGTATTCTCAAGAGGAACTTTAATTCCTATATCAGTATTAATCGCAGTCTTATATCGTTTAGACCCTAATACAATTCTAGTTTCAATTTGATTACTCATTTATATTTGTTGTTCCTATGAACTTAGTTGAAAATCTGTTTATGGCGGTATTCCCTTTCCTCAATCCAAAGTAAAAATACCAAGGAGCTCCTCCTAATATAGTACGACCTCTAATTGTTGATGCCGCGTAGTTGTACGTTATTGACGCCATATCGTTAGCATTACTTGCGAATATATAACCTCTAGCATTATATTCGTTAACCGAGTCATTCCAAGCAGGATAAGGACTACCAGGTAGTTGGCTTGATAATCTATCCATCTGTTGGTATTTAACCGCAACAATACTTGATGGGTCGGGTGATGTCGCCCAATTATTACCCTGAGTTCCAAATACTGTTGGTCCATTACCGTCTAATCTCCACATATAATGAGGAGTTAGTTGAGACTTAGTTTCAGTATAGTCATAAGCAAAGTCATTAGTAATCGGATTCCATCTAATAGTCCTAACAGGTGATATGAAATCTCTAACTTGTATTGATTCAGTACTTGAAGTAAACATAATACCCATCATAATACTACTTGACGCTCCTCCCGCAGCAATAACCGAAGCTCCTCCTGGTGATGATGGGGATGTTGTATAAAATGAAGTATCTAACGGAACCACACCAATTTGAGAATTCACCGCAACTGATTGAGCAAAATCCGCATCAACTTTTCTACCCGCTCTCGAAAATAATTTAGTAATTTGGTTACCGAAGAAATTCGCCAAGAAACTTGAGTCGAGTAATCTAATAATCCCAAAAAAGTTAACCATATCTGAAGTATCATTATATGAAGTTTCGGAAAACTCTTTCATATTATACCCATTAAAGTTACCATTTAAAATTATCTCCTTTAAGAACGAATCTCTAGGCCCTAAATTCATAAGGGTTGTCGGGTATTTTAAATTAGTGTCGTTGGACCCTCTACCCATATCTCCTCGGGATTTTTCCCCTATAAATTTAGTACCATCCCAAGGGGTACTTCTATAATAAAAAGTATTTGTAGTTGGGTGTAAGAACACAATATCTTTACAGTATTGTCTACCATTAACCTTATTTCTACTATTGTAGTAAGTATTAATTTTAAATGGAAATGCGACTAACACACCGTTAACCCAATTGTTATTAAATACCTGTCCTAACACACCTTGACATAAAGCGAAGAAAAATTTAAATCTAAGAATGTATTCTCCAAAATTTTCAAGGTCTTTACCCATACCCGCAATAGGTCCGAAGATGTCATTCCTATCCCCACAACGAGGACAAAAACGATAACATCCATAATCCGTAACCGCATCATCATTTTTACAAGTAGGGTTTACGGTGATATTTAAACCGTTAGTGCCCTGGTTGTAACATTTTAAGGAAACCATTTTATCGCAAGTAAACGTGTTTAACGCACTATTACTCTCAAAAGCATTATCATTAGGTTCAAATGGGTCAGCGTAAGATGCGTTAGACTGTCCAGCCCCTGCGACAATGATACCGTTAGTAGAAAACGAATAAACTGTTAGAGCGGGGTTTTGTTGTAAAAAATAAGTATTATTATTATTTTTTGTTGGGAAATCAGACGTAGGTAACCTATCACTTCTCATAACCGTATTTTTATAATACGACATATTTAAAGTGTTTCCTGTATTATACCCTGGACTATAATAATATGATTTTATGTTTGGGCTTGAAGATAATGGTGTAAATACATATGCTCCACCATCAACAAATTCATTAGGCCCGTACTTACTAGGATTAAGAGCACTACTATATAATGCGTTTCCTGATTTTGACATAATTAATTTTCTTGGAGAAGTTACAGAATTATCAATTATTGCAGTGGTTAAAGGCACTGCAGGTGATGACGGTACAAATGTCGGTGGAACAACTTTAGTACTATCTAAACTAGAATATAAAGTATGATTATGTGTTGTATATCCTGTATAATAATATGATGGTGAATTTGCGGGTTCAAAAAATTGTGAATTAAAGAACAAATCAAAACCATTATTAGGAGTATTGTTATTAATTCCAGGTGCAAAATCGTGTTTAAACATATTCAAAGGAGTTGAAGATGCTGGAAGTGTAGAATTCTTAATTGGTACGTTAACTTTATAATCACCCGTTACAAGACAACCAGGTTGATTCATCGATGAATATCCAAACACTCTACTTAAATCAAATTTAGTTTGAACTTTAAACGAGTTAGGGTCAACCCCTCTTTGAATAATTAAAATCTTCTTATTTTGATTGTTAAAATCAATAGGTTTAACCGTTCTAGATTCGGAACCAGCGAAAAAATGACTTTCAATTGTTGATGTACTTTCAATAACATCTCCAAAACTATTAGGAAAACGACGTGCAGGTATTAACGCTCTAAAATTTGTTAGAGTCATTCCTGTAATAACTTGGAAATATTCAATATCAGAAGGGTATGTGTAATATAATGTTTTACCAACATTAGTATTT
>Ga0181349_1000523_pt1 | contig 16478 bp, 13 predicted proteins | sample Su13VDMM110SD_FD_130106 | JGI IMG/M metagenome (GOLD analysis project Ga0181349, IMG submission 130106) | Freshwater viral communities from Lake Michigan, USA - Su13.VD.MM110.S.D | ecosystem: Environmental > Aquatic > Freshwater > Lake | place: USA: Michigan | collected 2013-07-16 | reverse complement strand
TTTGCCCCAAAAATCAATAAATCAAGAAAAAAATACGTCTTAAAAGCAATCTAATACTATTTCTATTCATATAGACTATGAGATATTACGCCCAATTTCAAACTTTTTCTATACCCACCCCCCTTTTTTAGTTTTAAAATGATTTTATTACTGTAAAATCTGATACATAACCATTAGAAAGTTGACGTGTTGTGCAATAATCAAATGGATTTGTGATATTTGGCGGTACTGTTGTTAAATCATCATATTGGAAATCATCTAATGTTCTAACATATATTTTTTCATTAAAAACAACACAACCTATTGGATATCTAAATGTAGATTCTAAATATGACTTATTTTTTTTTTCAAAATTAGGCATCCCATTAATTCCATTATTCCATGCACCAACTTGACCTAAAGAATTCAAAGTTGAGGAGCTATATGTATTAATATTAATAGAACCCGCAACGTTATTTCGTATAGGAGTTGTTCCAGCTATAGTTTTAGTATGATAATTATTACCTACAGCTAAATCAATAGATCTGATTCTATGTGATAATGAATCACATATTAATAGTTGATTACCAATAGAATCATATGTAACATCTGTTGCCCAACTAAAAAATGCATTAGCACCATTAGCTGCATCTAAATAAGGACCACCTAATCTTATAGAAGAATACCAATCTCCATTATTATTATTTGTCCAGTAACCAGATAAATTTCCGACTCTACTTGCCCCAGCTATAACTGCTTTACTTGGAGGATTAGCACCGAGATCTAGCCTAGTTATTCCACCAGGAGATACTACAAATGCAATAGTTCCACTAATAAATTCTATTTTTCCTTTATTATTAAGTTCTTCATTAGCACTAATATCTGAAAATCCGAATGTTGCTGAAAGAGTAGAATTTATTGTATAGTCAAGAATAGTAATATAACATAACTCATATCTATTTGTTGGATGAGCGCTTGTAGTACTATAATATAATCTATTATTTACTTTATCAAATCCATACGTCCCACGATCATCAATATCACTTAAAGTTATTTCTTTTATTTGCTTAGTAATTATTCCAATTAGATAAACTTTATTATTAGAGACAGAAGCAGAACTAGAACCATCAAATTTTGGAATAATTAAATGAGTTGACGCATTATTAATAAAAATAAATCTACAACCAAAAGCCAATTCAGAAGGATAATTACCAATCTCTTCTAAAAGTCCACTTTTAGTAATTTTTACAAGTTTAGTACCAACAATAGTATACATACAATTATTTATAGGATCAGCAACAAGCGGATTACTAATTTGTTTTACAAGTTTATTTCGACTGTCAAGATCATTTTTACAAGTATTTATAAGACTTATAATAGTAGCACCAATACCAGCTGGTGTTATATCAAATTTAGTAGTAAAATCAACTGTTTTGGGAATACCAGATTCTTCTGGAATTTTTTGGGTAAGAGCTGCAGAATTAATAACATCGACAATAATAAAACTATCAATACTATTAATGACTGCATCAAGATTTGTAAAAAAAGATTTATCACTATCAGTTAATCTTTCTGGTACTATATTCGCATAATTTATAGAAACTTCTATATTTAAAGAACCAGGGGAAAGCACTAATGTTATTAAATTAGCATCCAATCCATATTGTAGAGCAAGCTTATTTTTAAAACTATTTAATTCGGATGCTGTTAAAGTATTATACGTAAACCCATTCACTTTAATACTTGTAAGTAACTGAGTTCCAGTAGCATTAAAAACTTGTAATGTTTGTTCAGAAAGTGTGTCTACTAATGTAAAATCTGATACTTTACCATTAGAAAGTTGACGTGTTGTGCATTTGCGTAATACTTCTGCGGATGTACCGTTTTGAATAAACGGTCTTAAATCATCATTTGGGAAATCATCTAATGTTCTAACATATATTTTTTTATTAAAAGTCGTAAGTGATAATGGATATCTAAATGTAGATTCTAAATATGACTTATTTTTTTTTTCAAATTTAGGCATACTATTAACTCCATTATCCCACGGACCAATTTGACCAATCAGATTCAATTCTGCTTGGGTTTTCGGAGTAGAACTATTAGGTGCATTAATAGCAAGTCCATAGAATATAGGAGATGTCCCAGCTATTGTTGTTACAGTATACAAAGGAGGATTTCCACTTAAATCAACACTTCTAATTCTATGCGCGTACATATCGCAGACTATTAATCTATTATTTTCACTATCGAATCTAACATCCCTTCCTCCACTAGAAAAATATGCATTACTTCCAATTCCATCTTTAAAAGGACGACCAGTAAGGATATAGGTGCTAACTCCCGGCGGGTTGGTTGAAAAACTTACATCTCCATCGATTCCAGCAATAGGTGTTATGCTTAAGTTAGCTGGATTTAAAACAACTTTTTCCACCCCTAACGCAGAACCACGATAAGCAGTATACTGATCAACAAATTCTAGTGCTCCAACTAAACGATCATTAAAAACAGAAAATCCGAATGTAGCAGAAAGAGTGGAATTTCTTGTATAATCATTAATAGTAATATAACATAAGTTACCATTATTTGTATTGTTATCACGCGGTGCTAGATTCGGAACAGTATAATATAATCTATTATTTGCTTTATCAAATCCATATCCGCGAGCAGAAGCGAGATTATTTAAAGTTATTTTTGTTAATTGACCAGTAGATATATTAAATAGAAAAATTGTATCATTTGGTGTTGGCCTTTCCCCTTCCTCACCACTAAATTTTGGTATAATTAAATGAGTTGAAGCACTATTAATAAAAATACTAAAAATACCAAAAGGAAATTCAGAAGGATAATCACCAATCAATTTTAAACCTCCACTTTTAGTAATTTTTACAAGTTTAGTACCAATAACAGTATACATACATTCATTTATAGGATCAGCAATAAGAGGATTATTAATTTCTTTTATAAGTTTATTTCGACTGTCAAGATCATTTTTACAATCATTTATAACACTTATAATAGTAGCACCAATACCAGCTGGTGTTACATCAAATTTAGTAATAAATTCAACTGTTTTGGGAACATTTGGTTCTTCTGGAATTTTTGCACGAAAATTAATATTATCAATAACCTCTAAAACAACAAATCCATCAACACTATTAATGACTGAATCAAGATTTGCAAAAAAAGTTTTATCACTATCAGTTAATCTTTCTGGTACTACATTTGCATAATTTACAGAAATGTCCATAATTAAAGAACCATAACGAAGTGCTAACGTTATTAAATTAGCGGTTACACCATATTGCGCAGCAAGTTCATTTTTAAAAGTAATTATTTCTGCTGGTGATAAACCAGAATAGATAAAACCATTCACTTTAATAGTTGCAATTAACTCAGTTCTATTACCATAATTACCAAAAACTTGTAATGTTTTAGCAGCTTTTTCAGAAATAACAGCATCTAATCCACGTTTAGCTATTTGTTCCATAAATCCACTATTAAAACCTCGTTGATTAATTAATGCTTTCCTATTTTGATCAGAACTTTTAGAAATAAAGACACCTAAATAAACTTCACGTTTTTTTTGAGATAATATATTAGAATAATCATTACGTACTGGCATTTTTATTATATAGAAATATAAATTAAATTAATCTTTCTATAAAATTATTTTTTTATCGTAATAGAAAATAACAATGATTAATTCAACTTTACTTATGATTTATTTTGCATTAAGTGGTCTTCTATTAGGAGTATTAACTTCAATATTATTTTTATATAATAATACTACTGGTGCAACTGAATATTCTAGACAAATATTATTTGGAACAACAGATTCTAGTAATTTATTACTTAATTTATTTGTTTTTGGAACTGTTCTTTGTATAGTTATATTAACTTCAGTATCTTTATTTGTTAGAGATTTTTCATTTCCTACAAAAAGTCCAATAAAATTTACAATAGAAACTTTATTAATGGCAACATTAACATCTGCTATTATTTTTATCATGTCATATTTAAGAGGTCATAATATAACACTCTTTACATTACAAGAATTTTTATTTCTCTTTTTTAAATTTGGAATTTTACATATTTTATTACAATTTAGTGGTCTATATTCTACTATTTTTCCATCTACTTAAAAAAAATTATAAATCTGAACTTTTTATAAAAAAACTTTGTATTAATGAATTTTTTAATGTATGTATACTATCTAATGCAACTTGTAAACATGGAAATTTTTTAAGAATTTTTGGTATATATTCAAGATATATTTTTTTAATTTTTGTTATTTGTTTTTTTTCTGGTTTCCAATAATAATCTTCTAATATTTTTTTAGATTCTAATGGAATATCAATATTTTTTATTAATATATTTGTTATTAACATATCAATATGTATATTAATTTTAAATTCTTGTTTTTGTAACCAATCATAAATAATCCAATTTAAAAATAATTCATCCATTCCATACGGAAAATTAGAAGAAGGTTTTCGTGTATTTTGTTTATTTAATTCATTTATTTCATTCAAATATTTCCCTTCTAAAATATCATTTATAAATTTTGTTAATAAACGTTTTGGTAATTTCTTTTTTGAAATAAATCTTCCAGCTAATATTGTATATTTTCTTCCATATACTTTACGTTCATAACATAATGCAGAATTAATAATAATATCACCTTTTAAATCAATATCTAAATAATTATCGGGTATATCAATATCAGAAATCCATACTAATTTATGTTCTTCAAACAAAGGTAAAAATCTTACAAGAGTTCCAAATGTTCCTTGATGACCAATACCTTCACGAAAAGAAGGACAATCAAATAAATATATTGAAACAAAAGAATAAGATTCACAAATTTCTAAAGCATATTCTTTTCCAGTATTATCTGTATAAATTCTTAATTCATAATCTTTTAATACTTCAGCTTGTTTAAGAAAACGTTTTAATTGTTCTTTATATTTATTAAAATTCCTATAAGAATTTTCCATTGTAAAAAAAGAACATGAAAGAATATTTGGATATGTTATACCTTCTTTTATTAATTGTATTTTTATTTGAGACATATTATTTTAAATCAAATAGAAATAAATAAGAAATGAAAGTTATTGATAAATGGATAAATTCTATCAACTGGAATTATAATCATTTTAATATGTTACCAGTATTCTTTGGTGTTTTAATGGCTATTGTAGATATTTGTATGATGTCATCATCAAAATTAATTTCAAATGGAAGTATGTCAACAGTATGGGGAATACCGTTAATTATGGGATTATATTCATTACAACCACTCATTTTCTTAAAAGCTTTGAATTATGAAGGTATGATTGCAACAAATTTAATATGGAATTTAACAAGTAATATTCTTGTAACTTTACAAGGTAGTTTTGTATTTGGTGAATCAATTAAAGGATTAAAATGGGTAGCTATTTTAATGAGTCTTTTTTCAATTTCTTTAATGGCATATACTGATTAAGTTATTTAGATATACAACATTTAGTATTAGATAAAATGGACTGTTCAACATTTGTTATTAGTGCGCCATTCGTATATGTAATAGCATTTTTTTTAGGATTAGTAACAAATTCAAGAGCTCATACAAAAGAAGTTGAATTATATGTTGATGAAATTGCTTATTTAAAAGATGAAAAAGATACATATTTTGAAAAAATTGAAAAATTAGAAGAAGAAATTGTTTTAATGAAAATTGTAAATAATCAATTAAAAAGAGAATGTGTTACATTAGAACAAGAAGTACAAACAAAAAAAGGAATTATGCATGAAGAAATTTAAAATTTTTTAAATACTAGAAATAAAATGGTTCTTCATAAAAAAAGAGCTTTGGTAATTGTAACTATACTAATTATTTTAGCTACTGGAATCTATGGACTCTCTGTATATTATATAATTCCTAAATATATAACAAATACTTCACAAACTTTTGAATTTGATTATTTTTCTGCAGCTGCATATTCGATTGCAATTACTTTATTTGGATTAGGATTATATCTTGCTGATTATTTAGATTTGATAGATTTTTAATAAAGAAAAAAAGTAAAAAGAAAGAAATAATGGAAGTAAATATTAATAATCCAGAATTGAAAGAAACAAAAAGTAAAACTTTAAGTTTTGTTTCTTTGGATGAATTAAAAAAATTAAGAGAACAAAAATGTTCAGAATCAAAATCAAAACAATTTAAATTAGAAACATTTCAAAGATTTTTAAGAAGAATTTTATCACCAGATTCACCCGTAAGAAATTTATTAGTTGTTCATGGAACTGGAACTGGAAAAACATGTACTGCAATACAAATTGCAGAAGAATATATTATAAGACCAGAATTTCAAGATAAACCTATTTTAGTTTTAGCACAACCACCCGTACAAAATAATTTTAAAAATCAAATTTTTGATATAACAAAAGTATCTGTTGATAATGGGATTGTTTTATCACAACAATGTACTGGAAGAAGATATTTAGATATGATATCAAGAATACAAAGTGAACCTATGAAATGGACAGATCCACAAACAAGAGAAAAAATTGTACATTTATCACAAAAATTAATATTAGAATTTTATGAATTTCAAGGATATACTGAATTTTCAAATAATTATGATAGAGAAGATATTGGGAAATTACATTTAGAAACATGGATACATAAAACATTTGATAATCGTATGATAATTATTGATGAAGCACATAATTTAAGAACAATAGAAGAAGGTGAAAAAACAAAAAATTCAAGTCGTGTATTAGAAGAAATTATAAAAGTTGCAAATAATTTAACATTAATTTTATTAACTGCTACACCTATGTTTGATGATTATACTGAAATTTTATATTATTTTAATTTATTTTTATGGAATGAAAGAAAACAAAAAACTGATTTAAAATATACAACTATTTTTGATTCAGATGGTGAATTTAAACCAAAGATGGAAAAACAATTTCGAGAATGGTGTTCACAATATATTTCATTTGTAAAAGGTGATAATCCTTTAACATTCCCATTCAAATTAATGCCACCTTCAAAATTTATTTTAAAACCATCAACATATGATGTATTTGGAAATCCTATACCTATCAAAGAAAGAAGACAATATTTACAATTAGTTGGTTCAGAAGTAAAAGGTGAACAATTAAAAAAATTAAAAAATGTAAATGATTTAGTATTTGGTATAACATCACAACAACCTACATTATGTGTATTTCCAAATAATGAAACATTTAAAAAAGTATTTAAAGTATCTAATGATTCTGCTTATAATTATGAAAAAAATATACCAAAATTTTTAAGTCCATCTTTATTAGAAAATTATAGTTCTAAATTTAAATTAGTTACTGAAATTATTAAAGAATCAAAAGGTATTATTTTTGTTTATTCTAATTTTGTAGAATATGGTGCACAATTATTTGCTATGTGTTTAGAAGAACATGGATATGTTTCTGCATTAGGTAATAATTTATTAGGAAATATTTCTGAAGAAATACCAAGAGGTTCTATAGGTAAATATGCTTTATTTACTTCAACAAATACAACAAATTATGAACAAATTAGATTATTAGAAAGATTACGTGTTCCATCAAATTCAGATGGTTCTGATATAAAAATTATTATAGGATCTAAAACTTTATCAGAAGGTATTGATTTAAAATATATAAGACAAATACATATATTAGATTTTTCATGGAATATGAGTGGTTTAGAACAAGCAATAGGTAGAGGAATACGTACATGCTCTCATAGTATATTACCATTTGAAGAACAAAATTGTACTGTATTTTTACATGTATGTAGATTACCAAAAAGTATTGAAAGTATAGATGAATATTATTATAGAGTAACTGTAGAACAAAAAGGTAAAGATATTTCAAAAATTAAAAATATTATTAAAGAATCTGCTATTGATTGTGAATTACAAAAAGAATTAAATAATATACCAGAAGAAGTTAAAGAAATTCGTATTGAACAAATATCATCTTATAAAGATGAAAAAGTTTCAAAACAATTAAAAGAATTAATTTCTTCTATGTTTGAAGAAAGTACAAATATATGTTCAAATGAATCACCTTTAAAAAATGAAACACATGAAAGACCATTAAGTTCTTATTTAGATGTAAAAGATGAAATTTTAGATATTTTATTAAAATTATTTTTAAGAAAACCTTTATGGGAAAAAAAAGAATTATTAAACACAGATGAATTAGAAAATTATGATAATGATGTTATACTATATATTTTACAAAGTATTATAGAATCAAAATATGAAATAAAAGATATATATGGAAGACTTGGATTTCTTGAATCAAAAGGAAATTTATATTCATTTACAACAGATTCTCAAAATACATTACAAGAACGTTATATAAAATTAAGTGAACCAAAAATTAAATTATTAGTAAAAAGAGAAAAAGAAATTAAAAAAGAAAAGAATTTAGAAGAATTAAAAGAACGTATAAAAATTTTACCAGAAATTAAAAAAAGATTTTCAGATGAAATTTTAGAATGGTATATCTTTGATGAAGTTATGACATTAGAAGAAAAAAGAAAATATTTTTTAAAACAAGATTGGAAAGATGTTCCATCTTTTATAAAAATATTAAAAACAAAACATTTAAAAATATTAGGTTCTTTTGAAATTTATAAATCTACAAATGAAAAGATTATTCCAATTGGAAATTTAAAAGATGAATATGATGAATGGTTAGAAGAAAGAAAACAATTATTCTTAAAAAATAAAGATAACTTTTATGTAACTGTAGATAAAGGAAAATTAAAATTTAATTTGAATGAAGAAAATGGTAAATTAATAAAAGTTGAAAGAAATAAAACATTAGGTGGTAAAACATGTAATTTTTATTCTGAAACTATTTTAAATTTATTTAGTGAATGGTTATATGAATCATATCCATCTTATATAAAAAATATATCAAATAAATGTCAATATTTATCTTTTTTAGTTCGTGAAGTATATTTAAATGATCCAACAAAAATATATTGGATAACACCAGAAGAATGGGAAATATTTAGTGAACCAGAAAATAGAAAAGATTTATTACAAAGAATAAAATCTTAATCATCTTCTTCAAATCCAATAAAATCTACAAGAATATGTTGTGAATCAAATTTAATATCTATTTTTTTTAATTCTTCATTTACTCTTACTTTAATTTCAGATACACTTGTAAATTGAAAAGAACTTACATTCATTAAATTAATTGTTGAATCAACTTCCATAATTGCAAGTATTTTATCAGTTACATGTTTAAATATTTGTATTGAATCATAAATTTTATAATAACCAGCACCAGTTTTTAAAATACATACTTGTTTATTTGTATTTGTTTCTACCCAAAATCCATTCTTTAAACTAACATCTTCTCTCAACAAAAGAATATCACCAATTACATATGTTCCAGGTTTCATTACAAAAGAAAATCCATGTGGATGGATAGTAAAATTAGGTTTCCAATCCATTCCTCTTATATTACAAATGTTACATAGATTAAAATGGAATTCATTTTACATAGATTAAATATATATTAAATATATAGAAGATGGATCCATTATTTGAACGACGTGAATTAAAACGTACTGTTCATATAAATTCTAGATTTATGCAAAGAAATATGTTACAACCACTATTAACACAATTAAGAACAGATTTAGAAGGACATTGTTCATCAGAAGGATTTATTCAATCAAAAAGTATAACTATATTATCTTATTCAATAGGTAGAACAAATTATATACGAGGTGGTCTTACATATGAAGTTTTATTTCAAGCTGATATATGTTTACCACACCCTGGACAAGTATTTAAAGCATTAGTTGAATTACGTTCAAAAATTGGTATTCATGCAAAATTAGAACCATTAACAATTTTAATACCAAGAGATTTACATATAGGAAATCAAGAATTTGAAGAAATTGAAGAAGGAAAAGATATTGAATTTGAAGTAATAAGTAATCAATTTAAACAAATGGATAAAGAAATTATTGTTATTGGTAAATTACGAAGTGTATTAAAACCAGCACCATTACTTCCATTATTGCATGCAGATAATGAAATTGAAATTATAACAAAACCTATTGATGTAAAAGAATCAGATGAAAAACTTGTTGTAATAACAGATATTACTAAAGAAGAACCAAAGAAAAGAAGGTTAAAGAGAAAAGGAGTAGATGAAATAAATGGAGAGTCGACGTTTAAGATTGGAACAAATGAAGAATCAAATTGATTCATTTGATGTTCAAGAACATAAACAACTATATGATATTATAATAAAATATACTGATAAAATATCAAAAACATCTAATGGTGTTTTTATTTCATCTGAACATTTAAGTGAAGAATGTTTAAAAGAAATTGAACAACATATACAATTTTGTTTAGATCAACATCAACGTTTTATTGACGATCAAAAAGAGCGTAAAGTTTACGAAAAATTAACATCTTAAATATATAAAAAATGGAAGAACAATTAAAGCGTGTTCTTCCAAATTATAAGAATGTTGAAGTTATTGTAACACCTGGAATAACACATACAAATATTCGTATATTTGGTGAATCAAAAGTTAGTTTTGATGATTTTATATCAGATATATATATTTATCATAGAACACAAGAAATATCAATAGCAAGATTAAATATTAAAAAAGAAAGTTTATTAACTACATTATTAGATGTAGTTTCAACATATACATTTTTACCATTAAATAACAACAATTGATTGTGGTGTTCCTACAACACTATATTTTCCAGATGAATCATAATAATGTATTTGAGCTTCAACAGATAATTTCGAACCTTTCAAAGTATTACCAATACCAGTAATTTCTAATAAAACTTCTCGATCTAATCCGATATCGGATTGATGGAGTGGTTCATCTTCTGATATTGGTGGATTACCTAATTTCTTATTATTTACTAAAACAAAGAAATTTATAGAATATGTTCTTGTTGGTGGTATTGGTGTATCTGCATCTACATTATATTTAACATGTATTTCTTTTGCTACTGGATTATATACTCCACTTATTAATTTTAATTTTGGATTAAAATTTACGGGTGTAGGAGCTGGAGGAGTTGGTGGGGGTGGAGGTTTTGATGGTTCTACATTATATTGAGTATCAGAAGAATGTGGAGAAGGAATATTTTTTTTTTCTTTTGGAGGAGGTGGTGATTTCTGTGTCGTTGTTGTATTCATTTTTAAACCTAGCCATATACCAAATCCAAAAAAACATAGTAAACTAATAATAATAAATGCTGTATAAAAATTAGATAAGAAAGGTGTGGTAGTTGTAGTATCCATTCTGTTTTATATTAATAGAAGAAAAATGGACTTACCTAATTTTAACTTATAAAAAGAATAAGAGAAATGGAAGAACGTATTCTTCACGAATTTATTAATATAGCAAAAAAAGATATAAAAGCTGAATTTGAATGCTCAATCTTACCTAAAAAAATACAAACAAAAGATATAGCAGATCGTTTACAAAAAACAATACAAACTATAACATTAGGTTCTTTTAAAGAAACATCTTTGTTACGAATAGGGTATCCACAAAATATTCGTGTTGAAGTTGAAACACCACAATTAATACAAAAAGTATTTGCACAAAGATCATTTAAAGGTATACCATTAATTGTACAGAAGAAAACTGGATATCCTATATCTAAAAATGTATATGAATATGATAATTTATTTGTAAAATTTAGATTACGTGAAGAAGAACTTATACGTAGAGATTGGGATGCATCACCAGAAGATAAACGTGTAGAATCTGTACGTCTATTAAATAGAAGAAGTTATAAATCTATGGATGAATTATTTCAAATAGATTTCTCATTAGTAAAATCACGTGAAAATAAAAAACAAGATTTGACTGAAATGTTAAAATTACAACCTTCATATGAATTAGAAATTGAATTTATAGGAAGACAAACAAAACTATCTAATGAAAAAGTTATTGAATCTTTACAATCTTTAATAAATAAAATATTACAAACATTTCAACAATCTGAATTTGTTTTAACAAATGATCAACAACAAAAATATTTACAAGAATTTCGTTTCTCAAAACTTCAATTTTATAGTCCTATAACATTATTAAAAAAACATTTAGTAGAAAATGAACCAAATTCATTATGGAAAGATTATACTGTAACAATTAAAGCAGATGGTGAAAGATATGGATTATTTGTAACAAAAGATAGAAAACTTATACGATTTGCTTTTCGTAAAAATACATGTGTGTGGACTGGACTTACAACAACTGAAGAATATATTGGTGATTTTCTTGATGGTGAATTTATTCAAGAATCTAATTTATTTCTTATCTTTGATATTTATAGATTTAAAGGTAAAAATGTAAGAGATTTAAATTTAATTGGTGAAAATTCTAGATATTTATGTATTGAACAATTTGTTACAGATATAAAAACAAAATTTAATATTGAACCATCTTTAAATCCTATACGTATTGAAGCAAAAACATATTATGCTGGTGATAATTCTGTAATGGAACAAGCAATAGATAAAGTTTTAAATGAAACATATGAATATGAAACAGATGGAATAGTATTTACACCAAAAGGACCTTTAGCACCACCTTCTCAATTAAATGGATTTGTATGGACAACAGCATATAAATGGAAACCACCTTATCAAAATACAATTGATTTCTTAGTTAAATTTCAAGAAGAATCATATGATCCAGTATTAGATTGTAGAGTTCGTCGTGGACATTTATATATTGGTAGAAAACCAACAGATTCAATTTTATATCCATGTGAAACATTAACGGGTGAATTTGTTCATGAAAAATTACCAGATGATTTAGAATCTATAAAAACAGAACGTTATGTTCCAGCATTATTTCAACCATCAAATCCAAAAAATCCAGATGCTTATAAAATTAGTATACCAATAGATTCAAAAGGATTAGCATTTGATTTAGGAGGAAATCGTGTAGAAGATAATACAATTATAGAATGTTCTTATAATCTTGAAACATTACATTGGAATGTTTTAAGAACAAGATATGATAAAACATATAAATTTAAAGTTTTAAAAGAAGGAGAATTTGGTAATGAACGATCTGTTTCTGATAATATATGGTCTTCTATACATATACCAATAACAGAAACTGTATTAAAAAGTTTTGTAAAAACACCAATAGAATTAGAACAAGAAGAAATTTATTATAAAGAAGATTTAAATCGTAATTCTAGAATATTACAACCATGTTATACATTTCATTTAAAAATTAAAGATTCTTTATATTCAAAAGTTTTACAAGAAAAAAATACTTTATTAGAATTTGGTGTAGGAAAAGGTGGTGATTTACCAAGATGGAAACGTAATAAAGTATCTAAAATTGTTGGTGTAGATCCAGCAGAATCGGGATTAAAAGAAGCATGTTCAAGATATTTAAAAGATAAAGAAATACATCCAAGTGATTATTTCCCAAAAATGTTATTAATAAAAGGTACTATGTTAGAACTTTTAACAGAACAAGAATCATCAAAAATAAAACTTTTAATGGGAATTGAAAAAGGAACAACACCTTATTTAGCAGAATTTGAAGGATTAAATAAATTTGATGTATCATCTAGTCAATTTAATATACATTATGCATGTGGATCTGAAGAAATATTTCGAATCTTTGTAAAAAATGTTATTTCTCATACAAAGAAATATTTTATAGGAACATGTTTAGATGGACAATCTGTATATTCTTTATTAGTAGGAAAACAATCTTATTTATTTACAGATGGACATAATATAGGTGGTGAATTTGTAAAAAAATATGATGATAAAGAAACATGGTCAGAAGAATTTGGTATGGAAATTTCTGTTTCTTTAGAATCATTTGATAAACCACAAACAGAATATTTAGTACCGTTTAAAAAAATACAAGAAATATTTGAAGAAAATAATTTTAAATTACTTGAAACAAAAGTATTTGAAGAATTTTATGAACATACATTAACACAACAACAACAAACATATTCTTTCTTACATAGAACATTCATCTTTGAAAAACAAGAATCTGAACCAGAACCAGAACCAGAACCTCAACCAGAACCTAATGATGAACCTTTACCAGAAATACAAGAAGAAAAACCAAAACGTAAATTAAAGAAAAAAGAATTAGGAGATGTTATATTATTTCATGCAGCTGGTGAAGATAAAGGACCTTATAGAACATTTAGTAATATGGCAGAATATCCTATACAAATTGAAGATAAAAGATATTCGACTATAGAACATTATTTTCAAGCTATGAAAGCCTTACAATTTAATGATAAAGAAATGTATGAAAAAATATTGGGAACACCTTCAGCAAAAGCTGTTAAAGCATTAGGTAAAAAAGTAAAAAATTTTATAAAAGAAACATGGGATACTGAACGATTAGATATTATGCGTCGTGCTATTCGTGCAAAATTTATTCAACATCCAGAATTACAAAAACAATTAGTTGAAACTGGTGAAAAACCTATTGGTGATGCTGATGCACGTGATTTATATTGGGGTATTGGAACATCAGAAAATACAGAGAAATCACGTAATCCAGAAAAGTGGAAAGGACAAAATCAATTAGGAAAACTTTTAATGAGTTTAAGAGAAGAATTTAAAAACTAAGTTGAATAAGCAATTTCTCCAGTACTAGGATCGTAATATAAATTATAAAATCCACCTGTATTTCCACCTAAATTGCGAATAGGTTTTACATAAAAGGAATCTATTTGATTACCTAGAAGAGGTCCTCCACTCGCATTTAAAACAATCGTATTATCTGGTTGTCCAGAAGATGAATTAACATATCCAGCTTGATTACCTATAGCTATAGAATTTGTTCCTTGATTTACAAAACCAGCTAGATTGCCTATAGCTACAGCTACTTCTCCTTGAGAAGTTTGACCAGCTCCATTACCTATAGCTACAGAATTTCCTACTGTACCACCTTGATTATTTTGACCAGCTCCCGTACCTATTGCTATAGAACTTTGTTTTTGTCCATTATAACCAGCATTCAAACCTATAGCTACACATGATCCTCCTTGACTACTAGCGGCAGCTTGTGAACCTATTGCTACAGAATTTTCTCCTTGTACATTATAACCAGCCGTTGAACCTATTGCTACAGAATTTCCTACTGTACCACCTTGAGTATTTTGACCAGCTTGAAACCCTATAGCTACACACAATCCTCCTTGAGTATTATTGCCAGCTTGTGAACCTATTGCTACAGAATTTCCTCCTTGTCCATTATAACCAGCCGTTGAACCTATTGCTATAGAATCTCCTACCGTACCACCTTGAGTATTTTGACCAGCTTGAAACCCTATAGCTACACATTGTGTTGCTTGTGTAACACTAGCAGCTTGTGAACCTATAGCTATAGAAGCTGGTCCTTGAGTATTATTGCCAGCTTGTAAACCTATTGCTACAGAATTTCCTACTGTACCACCTTGAGTAATTTGACCAGCTTGTGAACCTATTGCTATAGAACTTTGCCCTTGTCCACTATTACCAGCTTGTAAACCTATTGCTACAGAATTTCCTACTGTACCACCTTGAGTATTTTCACCAGCTTGAAACCCTATAGCTACACATTGTGTTGCTTGTGTAATACTAGCAGCTTGATTACCTATAGCTACAGAATTTACTTCTTGAGTACTATGACCAGCTCCTAAACCTATTGATATAGCTCCAGTCGCTTGATTAATTCGACCAGCGTTTGAACCTATTGCTACAGAATCTCCTACTGCACCACCTTGTCCACTCATACCAGCTTGTAAACCTATTGCTATAGAACTTGGTCCTTGAATATCATTACCAGCTCCTGCACCTATTGCTATAGATGATCCTAGTATACCACCTTGTCCAGTCATACCAGCTTGAAACCCTATAGCTACAGAATATTCTGATTGTCCAGTAAAACCAGCTTGATTACCTATTGCTATAGAATTTCCTACTGTACCACCTTGAGTAATTTCACCAGCTTGTGAACCTATAGCTATACAAACTGGTCCTTGTCCAGTATAACCAGCTGTTGAACCTATTGCTATAGATAGTGATGCTTGACTATTATAACCAGCACTAATTCCAATAGCTATTGGATCAATAAAAAAACTTGTATTTGTTATAGTATAAGTTGACCCATTAAACGTTACACCAATACCAGTACTTCCCGTAATACCAATAGTTGATGATACAGTATATGTTGACCCATTCAAAGTTACATCAATACCAGTACTTCCCGTAATACCAATAGTTGATGGTACAGTATATGTTGACCCATTCAAGGTTACACCAATACCAGTACTTCCCGTAATACCAATAGTTGATGATACAGTATATGTTGAACCATTCAAAGTTACACCAATACCAGTACTTCCCGTAATACCAATAGTTGATGATACAGTATATGTTGACCCATTCAAGGTTACACCAATACCAGTACTTCCCGT
>Ga0181349_1000522_pt1 | contig 16491 bp, 30 predicted proteins | sample Su13VDMM110SD_FD_130106 | JGI IMG/M metagenome (GOLD analysis project Ga0181349, IMG submission 130106) | Freshwater viral communities from Lake Michigan, USA - Su13.VD.MM110.S.D | ecosystem: Environmental > Aquatic > Freshwater > Lake | place: USA: Michigan | collected 2013-07-16 | reverse complement strand
GGACTCGAACCACCGGAATCTAGAATAGGGGCGCCTTGCCCTGCCGGAACCCACCGGTGTCTCCTGGATGAAATGGCGGTCAAGGCTGGGATCGAACCAGCGACAAACGGATTAACAGTCCGTCATTCTACCTCTGAATTACTTGACCAGTGAATCATTATCAAGTTCGGAAGCGATTTGTTTAGCCTCTCTTCGCTTCCGGTGCCACTCTTTCATTCTTTGACGCTGAAGCTCAAGTTTTGCAAGACCTTCAGGAGTTTCAAGCTTTCTCTTTGCAGACTGTCTAACCCCTTCTGCGATATTAGCTCTTCTATCAGAAGAGTGTTTCTTACCGCGTAGAGCGTTTGACATGATCTCGCCGAAAGCCTCTTTCTCAGAATCAGACTTTGAAGACCATGCATTCTTGCATGCTTCGCTAATGTCAGGTCTTTCTCTTCCCTTGAGGTGATCGGAAAGAACCTTCTTGGTCTCTTCAGAGTGAGACTTTCCTCTGAATTTTGAGATACCAGACGAGTTGATCCAATCGAAGCCACCCATACCACCCCTTCTCAGGTTGTAGGTGTCATCTCTCGAAAGAAACTCTTTGTTGATTACTTCCGACTCTCTTTGGAACATCGTTTCAACATCAGGAAAGAACTCAAGAATTGTCTTTTCAAAGTTCTCTACGCCGTGCTTCTCGATAGCCTGCAGGATGATCTTACCTGATCCCAGGTAGCCATCTTCAAGATTGTCTGTCTTGTGAACTCCGACGTAGATTTTCCCGTTCAACTTGTTCTTCACTTCGTAGAGATAGTAGTGCATCTTTGCTCCCACTAATAACTATGCACAATGTGTAGACTAGTTCTCAACTTATTGGAGCAGATGTCGGGATTTGAACCCGATTCTCCAGCTTGGAAGGCTGGGGCAACAACCCATATACCACATCTGCATTGAAAAAACATGGAGACCCGGAGCTCGTACAGCGTCATCAGTCCCGGTTCAGCTGTGCTCCCCATTTGCATGGGATACTGTACACCCGTCGTCCATGTTCAAAGTGGCACCCTCAGCTGGACTTTAACCAGCATGATCCAGTTACGGTACCACGGTTTAGGAAACCGGGCCGGTATGAGGGCATGTTCTATAGTATGTAGATCTAGATCTCTTTACACTCAGAGAGAAAAGATTTACTTCTTTAGGTTCCAAGACTCGTAAACCGCCAGAACTCTGGGATCGACGTCGGTAGGGTCCCTGAAGCGAGAGAAGACTGGGAAGCGCATCTTGCCGTCCACAGTGAACGGAGGTTGGTGCTCACACTCTGCGATCCGCCCAATGTAGGTATCGGGACCCTCCTCCTGGATCTGCTTCTTCTGCGCGTCGGTGTAGCCTCCGCCCACCTTCGTCACCACGCCGTTCTTGGTGAGGACGTGGAAGCCGCCGAACTGGCCAGCTCGCTTCGTCTTCTCGTTCGCCTCGTGCCAGCCAACGATGACACCCTCCTCAGTTGCCACGGGCTTCATCTTCAGGATTGCGTCCGTGCGCTTCCACTGGTAGGGTGTGTCGAGGCGCTTGAGCATGACACCCTCGTATCCTTCAGCGAGGCACTCGTTGTAGAACTCCCGAAGCTCGGTCTCATCTTTTGCTGTGGTGGACTTCACGTAACGGAACGGAGTTCCCTGGACGTCACCGACGATCATCGAGATGTCGAGGAGCCGGGCGCAGTAGTGAGTCTCAGACTTCTGCTGCTGCCAGTCTTCAAAATTAACACAGTCGAAGACGTGATAGCGCATGGTCGAGTCGTCCTTCTTAGACTTAGAGGACATGACCACCGAGGCAGACTCGTTCCAGTCTTCACCCATCACCTCACCGTCGAGGACGATGTTGTCAGCTTCTAGGTTCTTGATCGCCTGGACGATCCTGGGTAGCGTCTCGATCGGTGTGCCACTTCGTGTGAAGAGAGACACATCGCCCCGATTCTTGACTGCGATTAGCCGGAGACCGTCCAGCTTCGCCTCGACACGGACTGGGTAGTTTATCATGTCGACGATTTTGAAGTCACCGTTGACACCCTGCGTGGTCAGAGACTCTGCCAGAGAGACGGCGAAGGGAACAATCGACCCGGGCCAGATCTTGTTGATCGTGGTGGCCGACACGCCGCACCGGAGGTTGCGCCACAGAAGTCGCTCGCACCACTTCTGTCCTAACACATCGAACTGACTCATCGCTGCCTCGACCGCCTCACGGGCCTTGTTGCCCGTCAGCGTGCGGCTGTTCAGAGCCTCGAGGAGCACCATGAAGGTGGAGAGCTCAACATCCTCGTGGTTCGAGTTGCCAGGAAGAGGATCCGGACGATTATACTTCGCCACACCCCAATTCTTCCACGGGTCGAATGCCATCGCGAGGAAGTCGCGGAGTAGAAGGTCGTCCTTGTTGTCGGTGAGAACCTTCTCCTTGAAGAGACGGGAGTTGTCAGACTCAAGTAGTTCGAGAGTTTCGATGACGTTGTTCACTGTGGGCTCCTTGTGTGAAAATTATACACAATGATCATCGTGCATCACGAGAAGAAAGACTATTGATGTGATTAACTGCCCAGTCAACTTCAGTAGAAACAGTTTTTCCATAGTTCCGAGCTTCTTGAGTATCAGTCCACTTTCCAACGAACAGTAGAAGCTCTTGACCTGTCATCACATGACCAATATCTTTTACTCTCTCCAGCGCTCGAAGAGAGGTAGCATCAAATCTAGAAAAGTTTCCAGAATCGTGTGACCTGATGAGCCAGTCGACAAAGGTGTCTCTAGACTCATCAGTGATACCTCCCGTGTATCCCCGCCACTTCACATACTTTGAAATTCGAGATGCAAGAAAAGGAGAAGATGCGTTGTTAATGTGGAGCTGCTTTCTCTCCTCGATCTTGTGCCAGTCAATAGGCATTACAATCTTTTGACCATCAAAAGCAACCATGCAATTGACAAAGTCAAAACGCATCATGCAGCTTTCAATGCTAGGTGCGCAAAGATCTTCCTTGTCAACATACTGAACAGAGACCTGTTGCTGACGAGAAGATCCATAGCAGTCAAAAAGCTGCGCTGCGCTGCCGCCAAAAGATCTCATTCCAGTCTGCATTCGAGTGAGACCGCTAAGATTCTTCAATGCAGCTTCTGCAGCCTGAGTGCTCGGAAAGAAGATGTCAATGTCACCTGCCATCGGCCTAGAGAACACGTATTCTTGCAGAGCCTTTCCAGAGAGAATAGCTCTAATAGCTCCACCTGCAATCCATCCACCGCTCTGTAGGCCAGACCTTACAGCGCTGATCTGCTGAAGGACTTGGAGATCTTCTAGGCCTTGAGCTGAAAGTACATCTTCGGGGTTGGCTCTAGTGTATTTAACCATCTTATCCTCGATTTGATCATCTTACGTTACATCTCTATGGGTTCACGAGATGAAGGCGTTCCAGAGAATGAACTCCCTGATGCACTGCTCTGTGTCTTTGCAGGACACGATCAAAGATTCATAGTCAGATATGTAACCTGTTTCACTGCATCGAAAGATGTGTGCTTCTTTGCTGTTAACTGAAATTGTAATTCTTTCAGAGATTACAAAGTGTTGATGATCTGATACGAATTGAGTTCGGTAGATGATTGCATCTGTCGCCTCGTGAGGCTGCTTATAGGTTATGAACTTCTCTATCCGCATGTGGTGGGAAGAGCGGGACTTGAACCCGCATGCTTATTAAGCAGAAACTTTTGAAGCTCCCGCGGCTGCCGTTACGCCATCTTCCCCAGAGTGGTGGCCCCTTCCGGATTCGAACCGGAATATCTTTACAGATGGACGATTTTAAATCGTCGATGTCTACCATTCCATCAAGGGGCCATGTGGTTGGGGTGCAAGGATTCGAACCTTAATTCGCGGGGTCAAAGCCCGCTGTCCTACCATTGAACGACACCCCAGAAAGTTGGTGATCCCACCGGGAGTCGAACCCGGCTTGAGAGATTGAAAGTCTCCCGTCCTAACCGATAGACGATGGGATCAGATTTGGTGGGACCAGTGGGGAACGATCCCACGACCTTGGGCTTAAAAGGCCCTTGCTCTACCAGCTGAGCTATAGTCCCGTTAGATTTTTACTTCGAATTGCAGCCATCACAAAGTGTCTTGATCCAGCCGCCTCTTCTTATCATACCCTTGTTACCGCATTGTTCACAAGTTCTAAGGCTCAGTGATTCTGCAAGATTAATCACGCCAGATGCGTAGTCGTCACAGTTATCAACGTAGAAGCGAAGACCACCGAACTTCTCTTTCACCTGAACCGCGACCGGCTGGTGGATCTCATCGAACTCTTCATCTGTCATTGAGGCAAAAGGCTCTGTCTTGCGCTTCCAATTGACGTGATGCTGAATGTTCTTGCAAGCAGCATCAATGATGTCGAACCAGCCGTCACCGTGCTCGAATCCCCAGCACATGCAGGTCTCCTGCATGGATGCATTACGCATCTTGAAGATCTTAGGGTGCTTCTCGCAGAGCTGCTTATCGAGTTCTTCGTTCATATCGATCCTTTCGATCTATAGTATAGACATCAATCGATGCTTTTACAAGCTTGTTGCTACTCCTGAGGGAACTGCTATCTCAACGAAAGGTGCGTAGTAACCCTCAGAGTTAACGTTCCTTGTGTCAGTCCAGATCAACCGGCCGCCCCAGTATGCGTTGACAGTGACGTAGTTGGATCCGTTGTAGACTGAGCCAGGGTAGTCATGGACGTAGACTGAGTATGTGCCACGAGCTGGCGAGTCGATGTTGATGTTCTCGGGGCCGGTGCCCGGGATGTCGTCGAGGTCGAGAATTGGATTATCAGAAGTTCCAGCACTTCCCCACTCAAGACCACCCGTGCAGTTGGCGTAGTAGCAATCTGTAAAATAGTCTGCCAGAGATCCGCCAGGCTGAAGCAAGTGAAGATCCATATCGTCTCCGCTGTGCTCCCAGAACATCTCAACCCAGAGTCCATTACCAGCCGTTGCTGTTAATGTTGCGTAGCAAGGATCAGATGCAAGACCATCGTTGTCAAAGACGATCAGCTCACCGACATACTCTCCTGCGACATCAGGAGAGAAGCCGCGCCGATTAGATGATCCACTCGGCATCGCTGTCGTGGCACCTGGAGGAGACGACACTAGCGTCCACTCATAATCAACTATGGATCCACCATCAGAGTCATAAGAGCTATTTCCAATCCAGTCAGCCGACTCGTGGATGGCGAGGACCTCGACTGGATCGACAGAGCAGACAGCAACAGGCTGAGACAGGGGAGGATCAGTGTCACCTGAGTCGCCGGTGTCGACAATATCTTCAGAGTGTGCTAGCAGAGGCACACGAAGGTTAGGATTATCAGGATCATTAGAAAGAATTTCAAGCTCACCAGTTGTCTCACTCCCGTCTGACGCGTATGTAATTGTTAGTTCTGCAAAAGAGTCTGTCTCGTAAAGACCTACAAGCGGTTCAACAAGAGTAAAAGTTTCTCGCCCAGAGCCGATCTGCATTGCAGTGACATTGAGTGTTGCATCTCCCGTAGAGAACATGGATACGATCTGCGTAGAAGTTTCTCCGACTGAGACTACTCCAAAGTCGACCGGATTAGGATCCACCTGGATCCCTGGAACTCCCTCTTCAGGAGGATCTTTAATCGGATTTATTGTACTGTCCATACATCCGTTTTCAAGAGGCAGTAGCGCTAGAAGAAGCAGTGACCTTGGAAATCTCATTTGATCCTCTCTGTTATCTATTGATCATTGGAATCATTGCTCATCTACTCAGGCTGTACAACAGAAGAGATTCCAATCAGCTGAGAGAACATGAACCAGAATGTGTGACCGCTCGGAAATCTAATGAGTGCTCTTTTCTTGTCAGTGTCAGTAAAAACGACAATTGCGTACTTGCCGCTAAATCCCGGTGCATCTATAAAAGGATGAATTTCAACTAAGTCTCCCGGGTGGTGCACTATTAGCTCCGGATCATTAATTCTCAAAATTACATATACATCCAAAGATATTTAAAGAAAGGAGAGAGTACAATGGAACCAACAAATGAACAAGCCCCTCCAGCACTTCCCGAGGCTGCTGGAGCAGCGGAAGCTGTGCATGAAGAGCAGCCTGCAACTCCCGAGCCTGCAGCAGTAGTTGCTGTCCCAGAGAAAGAAAAGAATGTAGAGAACTACCCAAGTCTGTATGACACAATCCCAACAACGTTCGGAGCAATCGTCCTCGGCGTAGGAATCATCGCAGGAATCCAGTGGATTGTCAGAAAGATCTTTGAGAGGGAGAAAGCTGAACACAAGGCTCTAACGCAGTTTGTAACCTCGATGTTTGCGTTGATAGCAGGTCTCTGGGTTGCTGATAAGCTTATTGCAGGCCCCGATACAGAGCTCCTGCTACCAGGAGAGAGCACGTCAGTCCTTACTTTCATCAAGGACATCACACTCATGGTCTTCAGCTACTACTTCGGAACAAAGGCAAACGTTCCGCCTGATGAGCCTCCAGCACCTACCAGCGAACATGAGGGAGGTGTCTGATGGATAACGCAGCAGATATCATCAGTGCAGCAGGTGGTGGAAACATCTACGCCGTTCTCGGATTGGCTGTATCAGGTGCTCTTGGCAAGTACGCCTGGGACTTCTACAAGAAGAAGGCGGACCTCAACTTCAAGGCTAACGACAACGTCCGTAAGGATGTCAAGGAGGAGAAGTTCCTCGATCGTAAGGAGCGGAACGAGTATAAGGACGACCTGAAGGAGCGAGTGGCAGCTCTTGAGGTGAAGCTCGAGGCGGCTGTGCAGGCCAAGGAGGACCTCCTCGAGCAAGTAGGTGATCTTCGTGCGAAGCTGGCTAAGATTGAGACGAAGCTCGAGATCCTCCTGGCGGGAGGAAAGGTGGCACCTGAGCCACCAACTGAAACTCCTGTGGCAAAGAAGAAGAGCGCGTCACCAGTTCCTCCTGCAAAGAAAGCAGGTAGGCCAAAGAAAAATGCCTGATTGCATCATTAAATCGGGAGAGTCAGTTGATCCGGCAGATCCTCGCCTATCTGATACTGCTTGTATGATAGAGACAGGAGTTATCATCAGGCCTCCACCTGATCTTGCAGTTGCGTACGAGCCTGTCGTTAAGTCGCAAAAGAAAGTCTCTTTGCCCCCTGCAGTGCCAAAGATTGAATCTCAGATCATAGAAGTAAAACCTGAAAAGCCCGAGGTGGCAGTTCCAGAGACCGCGGCGGTTGTATACACGTCTGTCCCAGATCTTCCACAGCCTGTAGACGTGGAAGATCCTGGGATCTTGAATCCGACAACTGCGATGATAGCTGTTGGTGCTGTCTTGGCAGTCGCTGGAACTGCTGCTGCAGGATCAGCTTCGGGCGGTCTCTCATCTCTGCAGACGAAGATCGCATCTGTGTTCGGAACTTCAAAAGGTGCTATTGCAACAGCAACAGTCGTGACAGCAGGCACGATAGTAGCAGTGAAGGCGATTGAGAAGAAGATGAACACTCTTGAGCAAGATCTGGAGAAGACGAAAAAGGAGGTCGGCAACGCCGCCTCCTCAATCGATCGAATCGATGCTCTTCTCGATAAGCTAGGGAACTGATACGACGAATTCGACACGGCGGTTTCGGGCATGTCCCTCCGCCGTGTCGCTTGCGTCTATCGGTTTGTCTGCTCCGGCAGCCTCAATTGAGATCCTCGAGGAATTGACCCCCTTCGATCTCAGGTAATCTGCAGTGACCTGAGCTCTGCGGAGCGAGAGGTCGAGAAGGTCACCCTGCTCTTTTCCGTCTGCATAACCAACCACCTTGATGTTCATCTTCTTGCGGATCGCAAGGACAGAAGCCACTCCGTCGAGTGTTGTCTTTCCGTTCTGAGTCAAGGAACTGTCGTTGCTATGAAATCCAATTCCGGGCTTTGTCTCTGCCGAGACAGTTTCCTCGATCCGGAAAGTGATTACACTTCCCACGGGAAGGATGCAAGATCTCATTGCTTCGCTCAATTCTGTGACTGTGATGGGCTTCTCAAAGTGACAGACCTCGGGCTCTTCTGCTAAAACTCGTCCGATGAAAAGCCACCACATCAGATCCTCTTATCGAAGAAGTCGTAGCAGGTCTTCTGCTTCTCAGCAGGCATCTTCTCACAGATCTCCATCATCGTCCGCTTGTTGCTGATGTTGGAGATCTGCTCACACTCAACGCCTGAAGTCTTAGCGTCAATTCCGCGACTCTGCATTCTGCAGAACATCTCACGGCACAGAAGGTCACCGTTCTTCTCAATGTGCTCTGCAGAGCAAGCCACCTTCAGAAGATCAGGTGCTGTGAGGTTGTTGGCCGGCTTGGTGAGATCATCGACGACCTCGCCTGCTGCCTTCACGCCTGCAACTGCTGCAGCTTCCTGGACGATCTTATCTCGGTCATTGCCGACCTTGATCGCCACGCCTGTTGCTGCGCCGCCACCAATTATCAGCCCACATAGAGCTGCAATAACGATTATTGTCATGTTCATCTCTCCTCCTTCGGGCTAGGCGATCTTAACACCGCGGACTGAAAGGGGAGTCTTGAGATCCCAGTTTCCTTCAGCCATCAGCTTCTCAAAGGTCTCCATGCGGTAGATGGTCCTCTGGACGAGGGGATTGCTATTACCCAGGAGCCAGGCCTTGCGAGCTGCGACATAGGCCTTCACCCATGCCTTCTCGTCTCCGCCGTTGGCAGGAGACTTCTGGGGAAATGCAGCTCTGTGCGTCGCAACTCTTCCAGGACCGCTGTGGATGCAAGTGTCATAGATGACTGCGTGTCCAAGTGCTGTGAGGAGGCCGACCTGCTTTGCCTGATTTACTGCAGGGTTCCAATAATTCTCATCGAAAATGACGTCCTGAGCTGCGTGCATCTTGGGATCCTTGCCTGCTTCCTTGAGCAGAATAACGAGGTCCTTGGCCCACTGAGGAGCCGTGGCCATGGTGGTGTTGGCAGTGCCGTTGGCTGCAAGCTTCTCGACGTAGGGCTGAAGCTGAGATGCGTGAGTTCCACCCTCAGCGATGTACTTCTTGACGATCTTGTCGAGAGATCCTGCTCTGTCTGTCGCCTGGTGCTTGCCATAGCTAATTCCTGCACCATCAGCAAGAATTGTACAAGTAGAATAAGAAGCTGCTGTTGGAACCTTACCTGTCTCAAATATAGACAGGATGCAATCTATAACGTGCTTCTGCTCTGGTGTAACTGACATGAATTTAAACTCCTCCAATCTCTAAATATGAATGAAAGAGTCTTGATCTTCTCAATATCTTTTAATCAAGACCTTCTGGATTCCAGTCATGGTATCTCATTGTCTTAGGGTCTCCCTGCTCAGGTCTTGACATACAGCTCTGTTTAAGCATCTCATCAGCTTCATCGAACTTTCCTTGATCAATAAGCTGTAGAACAATGAACTCTATCTCTTCTTTTGTTATTAGATTCTTCATCCGACGATCTTCTCCACTTCATCTTCGTATGCGATCAGCGTTCCTCCCGATATGTGATCTAGAATAATCCACTTGTTCCCGTACTCATTGTGCTCCATGAAGTTTAGAACCATAAAAACCTTGCCTGTGTACCGATCAGACCAGCTGTCCCCAATAGAGATAACAAGATCACCTGCCTCGAGCATGCTGAATCTCTCTTAGCATCACGTCATGGTGTTCTTCACTGATAAAATAGCCAGCAGGCATTGCTCTTACAGTTCCATAAGAGTCCATTACAACAAGCTGTTCAGCATACGGTGATCCTCCGAACATCGGGATCTGCTTGCTTTGAATGACTTCGATGACCAGCAAGGGAGGATAGTTGCTCAATGTCCAGTCACCCGTCTCTTCGTCAGGCCATTCTCGCAAAAATACAAGATCACCCGCTTTTATGGTCTTATCAGTTACACTTTCTCGTAGCATTCCATCTCCCAGACCCATCCAAGAAATCCTTGACACAGAACTGTGAATCCGTCTCTCTCAGGGTACTTCATGACAATTAGAGCTATCTCTCCGTTAGGAACCCAGTGAGAGGCCTGATCATCAAGGAGAGACTCTATCTGTGTGCTCTTCAGTTCAGGGATACAGCTCCTAAGACGCACCAGATCACCGGGTTTCATCTCTTTCGCTATACGCTTTCTCATTGATTATAATCTATGAATCAGTTGTAGGTTTTACAGGCAGTGACGGGCGATGCGTATCATCGCCCAGCGAAACTCTTCTTGATCCTGCATTTACCCACACGCTCCTGTTTTTGTTACAATAGACGCGACCTGGCTAGGCTCCGGCAACCTGAGACAGGATGCTGTGCAACTTGCCCGGGTGGAGGTCGGGAAACTCGTAGATCCCGAGCCGCTTCCACTTGACAATGCCGGCATGGCTGAGGGCGTGCGCGATCCACTGCGAGCAGTACCACTTGCCCTTGCCCTTCACGATGACTGGGAGCACCTGTGATAGGAGCATCCCGATCCAGTCGTAGCCGTCACCGGTCGTCTCTGAGATGAAGTCCTTGAGCGCGTGGAGCTCCTCGGGCGTCACCATGAAGTCGAGGTAGTCCCACTCGTCCTCGGGAACATGCGTGCGGACTCTCGCTGCCACTCGAGTAAAAAGGAACGGCGAGATCGAGACCCATGTATCACCGTCGAGGATGATCTCAGCGTGCGAGTACGGACTCTTCGTCCACCAGCGGATGAACCTGTGGTGCCACTCGTTCTTGTCACCCTTGAAGAACGCTACCCTGATCTTCTCTGTCTTCCTCATCAACCCTCCTCATGCGACACTCTGGATACTCGATGACAATACCACCGACCAGGACCTTCAAGTAGGGTATCGAGACCCTGTAGTACCTGTCAACTACAAGCCCTAAACCATTGGGTGTCCACTTGATTTCATCCTGGAACACCTCGCGCCCCATGACGAGGTCGCCCGGTAGGATGGTCACTTGATCTCGTCAACAGACTCCTGGATCGCGTCGTTCCAGTCAGTCCGGAGCTTAATGAGCGGGTTGAAGTTCGCCTTCTTACGCTCAAGGACCAGTGCGCTCTGAGGCTTTTGTAGGATACCTTCGATCTCCAGGTCTTCGAAGTCGATCTCAGTCTTCGACTTATAGACTACCTTCTCATCATCTTCACCAGCCCAGGCCCGAGATCCAACTAGAGAGATTGCTACCACTGCAAGAATTTTCTTGAACATTTCTTCTCCTACTGAATCTTATGTATGAAGATGTGCGGGACCAGAAGTCGACTGCTCCCAGAGACGCACCAGAAGTAGCGAGTCTCGTGAGTGTCTTCTTTTGAATCCACCACCTCTGTGACAAAACCAGTCGAGCCCTTCTCGATCTTGATCTTCTTTCGGAAGTCTTCTCGCATCTTCTGCTTCTGCGAGTCCCAGAGAGAGACGTGTTCCTTGAAACCATAGGGCATCTCAACGCCTTCACAGTCCCAGGGCTCAAACCTAACTAGATCACCTACACTTATCGTTTCAATCACTTGATCTCCTTCATTCAGATTTTTTGGTAGACAGAGATCTCTTCGCAGGAGAACTCATCGACGTAGATTGAGATGACCTTTCCTCCAACGACCACCTCAATGGCGTCGTTGGACCTGTCATGGTGTGAGACAAATCCGATCTGACCCTTAATGTCGTCAAACCAGTCTTCACCCATGAACTTGACCAGCGCTCCTACTGCGTAGGTACTGAACTTCTTCTCTATGTCGGTGGGCGATACCATGACCCTATGGTACACCATGACTAGTTGCGTTCACGGGAGCTCTTCTGAGGTATCGTCTTCGATCCGCTCTACTGCATCTACTGGGACTACGAGGCGCTTAGAGCCGACCATGACGATGAGCATTGGATCGTACGATTCATTAGCACCCTCTCCGAGCATGTGTGCGTAGGTAATTCTGTCGATAATGACGCCTAGCTTGCCACAGCTATCGCTCCAGCCGGCATTGATCTGAACAAGCATACCAGGCCTGAGGTTACGGAAGTCGCACATTACAACTTTCTTGTCTGGCATTACTCAAGCCTCATGAGATCGTAGTCGTCCCACATGTGTTCAACTTTATCACCCCACGCGATTGCCAGAAAACCGTTGTTGTCTCTTTCAAGAACTAGACCTACCTGTGTATATCCCGTTATATTGATCGGATATTTTCGACTGACTAGATCGCCTGGATCAATCCTGTCGCGTGGCACGGGTTTACTTAAGATCACAGATGGCACTGTGAGATGTGTTGGTTGTCTCACCGTCAGCCCACAAGATAAGAGCTTCAGGATAAAGCTTGGGATCCTTGTTATCATAAGACAACCAATCGAGCGTCCAGCGAGTCTTCAAGACAATGCCCACGTGCTTGTTCACATAGTGTGGTGTGTACCATCCGGGTTCTGCGTCAGCATCAGGATGCTTAACCCATTGAACAAGTTGACCTGGCATCACAGTGGGCTCTCCAGATCTCTGGTAAATGCTGGGTGGGTCATTAATCGGCCAGTTTCGACGCTCGTGATAAAGTGATAAGCGTTCAGAACCATCGTACAGACCGTCGGTTGGGATCAGCATGTAAGCATCCTACTCCGGGTTAGAGACTACTACACGAGAGACCTATTGACCAGTTTTCTTCCTGCTCCAGATTCTCTCAAGAATCCTAAGAAGCTCATACGAGATGTTTCCAAACATAGAACTATGTATTAATCTGATTTGACTTCCTGAAACCGCCAGCGTCCATGACCTTCATCGCACAGGCAGCGACTAGTCAGATCGATGATTGGAGTGATCGACCTCGATGGTGCACACGCAGCAGCACACTGGTTGTCGAAAGACCTAGAATTTCCTACTGCGTATAGACTATAGCTTAGGAACCCAAACATCATGAGCCACAAGCACACATTAATGATCTTCTCGAGAGTGTCGTCGTTCATATTCACCTTCATGAGTCTTGTGGCTACATCATACCATGATCTTCACGCAGTGCACGAAAAACTTCGCTTCTCCACGTGCAGACACGACAGAGTCTATCAGCTCTGCACTCGTAGGTAAATTCTCCAATCCTCGAGACTTCACACGGAGCAAGTAAGATAGATTGCTGTAGATCATATACAATTGCAGCAAGCCTCTCGACAGCCTGCCCCAGCGTCGTTCCTGGAATCCAAATAGAATCATCAGATCCGTATCGAAGTGCGCTTCTAACGGCTTCTAGCTGAGAGGTGAGGTCTTCGAGGTCTTTCGGCCCCCACTGCAAGGTAACTCTTGGATCGATCACGCTACCAGTCTCCGTCCCAGCCTTTTTCAGCGCTACTAAAGTCTCCTCGAATTCTTCGTCCTCTGCGGTTATAGAGAACAATCTTCTCTTTTCCGAGAACGATCTCCCATCTATCTTTGCAAATCTTCCTAAGACTATAGGGACCGTAGCCGTCGATACCTACAAACTCGTCTTTCCCATAGTGGAGATTGGAGTGCTCAGGATTTAGGACTCTAGATTCAGAGCTAGAGGAAATCTTATCAACAAGATCTAGAAGGTACTTTACCTGCTCAGGTTCAAAGTCTGTCCACCCGTCTTCTAGATGTTTGCGTATCTCTTCAAGCTTGCTCATCTTCCTCCTCCCACCCATCAATTATCTCTGAATCGACAACTTCGTCCCAATCTGTCTCGTCACCCCAATCGACGTCGTGGATCAGTTTCTCAGGATGGTGTTCATCTTCGGAGCAAGTAACGTATGCGGTTCCCGTCTTCCTAACAGTAATTGCATGTACAACAATTCTACCCATCAGAAAGCATCCCGATCGAAGAAGTTACCCCAGCGATTGCCAGCAGGCCGCTCCTCGGTGATAGTCACCACGAAGTTGTGACCCGCCTCGGTCACCTTAAAGATCATAGTACCTGTCTGGGGGTCAACCTTATAGAGGTGCTCGTTCTTGACGATGATCTCGATGGTGTCATCTTCATTCTCTTCACCCGGGATTCCGGCGGCTTCGTCATAGTTGTTGACGCGACGGCTCTTCTTCCCAACACTGCGTGACACACCAACCTCAAGCGCACCGTTATTGTGGTATCCGCCCTGAAGTGAGATGAGCGGCGAGCGCGTCAGAGTTCCTCCGTATTTAAGGTTCCATGTAGCACCACGTTCGTCCGGCGTCTCCACTTTGACAACCCACTTCATCCGTGCGCCAGTTGCTGGCTTCACGTTGAGGATGTCCAGCGTGTCCTCGAAGTCCCCGCCGTAGCGGTTGAGCTCATCAACCAGCGTCTGGAGCATGTCGAAGTTGAACTCATCACAGACCGTGCAGAGCATGGTGATCTTATCGGCGTAGCTCTTGTCACGAAGTTGATCAGCGCAGTATTCCTCGACGAACTCCTTCTCGAGACTCTCAAAGCCAATCGCGTAACGGAGACGACTAGGTCGATTATGGAAGAACCCCTTCACCTTGTACTTGTCATTGCAGGTGATGATCATCAACTTGTCTCGGACAGTGTAGACTCCGTCGAAGAGCGTGAGTATCGCCTCCTGGTCTTCCTCGTTATACACCTTTTCGAACTCATCAAAGAGGATTACGGCCTCTTGTTCGATGCCTTGCATGGTCCGCATGAAGCGGTCATCAGTGTATGCCGCGTTGACCACGATCACGGGAAGACCCGACTTCTGCGAGATGTGCTTTGCCAGGAGCGTCTTGCCGGAGCCCTTCGTGCCACTGAGGAAGACGCCCACTTGCGTACCGGGTTGACGGTTCTCGAATGTCTTCAGAACACGCGCACTGTGCCGCTCGGTCTTCCCATAAAGCTTCTTGGGCAGGATGAACTGCTCGCCCTCCTCTAGGAAATACTCACCAGAGAGCGGGTTCTTGCAGACCGTGTAGCAACCTGCGGGCAACCTTTCACGAACGTCCATCCGTGCGTTAGGAGTTAGAGACCACGCGTTGCCATGCTTAAGGAACTTCATCATTCTCTCTTTGTGTTAGAATCTTACGGGTTGTCGTTTTGATTTACAAGTTCGTAGGGTAACTCGATTAGACTTGTCAAGGAAGTGTCACGATACTCGATATTGCTGTTGTGTAGGATCTTCATGTGCCAGTGATTGGGCCTGACGACTTCTGCAAGCGTGAGTGTTCCTGGCTCGATTATTTCGAGGAACAGGCAAACACCTCGAGGCATGCCAGAATGATCGATCAACTCATATAGTTGACCAGGCACGTAAAGTTTCTTGATGCTCATGGAACTTGCAATAGAAACCTGCCAGGAACAGATAGCGCCTGACCGTCGAGCAGAACTCGGTGGTGTGGTTCGAAGTCACTATCACCCTCGTGTGTGATCATCTCCACGACCATTGCAGTGCGACCGGAGCTGAGCGGTACTCTGATCACTTTACCACTAAGTGGCGAGCCGTCAGTGTCCACGCTGATCCGGCCCGACCACCCGAACGGCTGTTCATCCCCGAAAGAAGCAAGATGGACCAGGTCGCCCACTTTGATCATAAGTAAATCGCCTCCACTAGAGTATCATACCCTGGTGGAGGTCGTTTACACGATCAAACCCGAATCAGATCAACTGCTTAGACTTCACGCATGAGGTCGCCAACGGGCACCTCAAAGAGCTGGTTCTCATCGCCGTTCAGAGCAATGACAGCGATGAGAGACTTCGACATCGCGCCGCCAGTCGAGTTCGTCTTAATAGCAACCTCTCTCAGTGCCAGCACCTTGCCTCTCATCTTTCCATTGTAGACGTGAAAGACTCTATCGCCTTGCTTAATCATTTTTCATCAACCTTGTCTCTACATATATCCAAACTGCAATCATAGTAATCGTCACTGTTGATAGAATCGGCATCACCCACTTGTTTCCCTCTGAGTCGAAGGTGAGCCACATGAGAAGGTTGAAGAAAGAATTGACAAGAAACACGATGTCACCTGCTAGTGCCTACACGACCGATCTTGCCGTCGGAGAGGATCTTCTTCACGTCCTTGCCGAGGTCGGTGACGCCCTGCTTGAACGGCTCGATGAACACGTACGCCGCTGCCACGATGGCGATGACGATCACGCTGATGAGGAGCATGTACTCGACGGTGGACTGACCCTCTTCGTCTTTTAGAAGTTCTTTGATCATTTAGAATCCATTGGTTGCTGGGTTGTAGAAGACCTTTCCTGTCACGTTGGTGGTCTTGGTGATCGTCGCAGTCGAGTGGTTGAACGACATGACATCACCTCCACCGCTCTCGCCGAATTGAATTCGGATCGGGTAATAGACACCGGCTGTGAGAGCGGAAGTCCCAGAGACCTCAACAGGACCATGGAGACCACCGTTGTTAATGGTCGCATTAGCTGTGGTGAAACCAGAGAGCGCGTTGCTTCCTATCCACAGGTACGACGCATCGTCAGAATTCAGGAAGAACGTGTAGGTCTCAGTTGTCGTGGGCCGGAAATATCCGAGCCATTGCATACGGAAGGATGATCCATCATCGGTGTTTGGCTCTTCGATGACCGTCGTCTGGACAAGAGTGGCAGTGGCTGT
>Ga0181349_1000519_pt1 | contig 16492 bp, 23 predicted proteins | sample Su13VDMM110SD_FD_130106 | JGI IMG/M metagenome (GOLD analysis project Ga0181349, IMG submission 130106) | Freshwater viral communities from Lake Michigan, USA - Su13.VD.MM110.S.D | ecosystem: Environmental > Aquatic > Freshwater > Lake | place: USA: Michigan | collected 2013-07-16 | reverse complement strand
GGATCGGTCATCAGCCTAGCGTGTCCAGCCACGCTTTCAGATCGTCCACGTTGGTTTCGTTGATGACAAAGGCTATCCCGCCAGCGTCACGTATTTGTTTAAGCTCTCGCTCTTGTAACGCAGTGGGTTTGTTGTTACCCGCTTTTGTTTCTATAGCAAAGAAGTGGCCTCGGTAACAGCCTACAATATCAGGGACACCGCTACGTCCATAGCCCCCAGTAGCAGGCATAAAGTGGTAGATACTACGCCGCAATAATTCAGCGCGAACTTTGGTTTTAACTTTACTTTCGGGGGTGGACATTGCACTCTCACTACAGCTATAAGTGGACTTAGTATAGAACGGAAGGGGGGAGGACGCAATAGCTTTTGCTATTTATTTTCGCTATCGCGTTGGAGATATTGATAGATAAAAAAAGGGGACAAACTGACCTGAAGTCAACTTGTCCCCAAAGAACGCAGTTATCGTTGCTGAACGCTAACTAGTGGTAATTATCTCACCACCCGTCAGGTAATACCAATTAGTATTATCAATCACAAACTTAATGCCGATAGATTCTACTGGTTGTTTATGTTCTAACATACGCATCATAGCCAGCTTAGTTTGATACAACTCAGGCATCTCATAAGTATCGCTGAACTTTTGTAAGCGCATCTCATCAGTCAAGCCAGACGCATCATGTATTACTACACCTAGCAGCGTACCATCACGCTCTTCCTTGACCACAATGCCATTGGCATTTTTGTAGTCGTTGTTTACTGACACGGCAATCCTAGATGTATTCATCAACTTATCAAGATTAGGTTTTGCCACCAGCTTAGTTAGCTCTACACTTAGAGTCGGCACTTCACCTCTGCTTACTTGCATAGCAAGTTCCATCAGCGGGAGAATACTATCTTCACCAGTACGCTCGGCTTGCCGCACCGCGTTGTACTGCACCCCACCAATCTCAGAACTCATCTTCTGCTTTATCTTAGTGATAATCTCCGTTGCCGTTGATACCTGAGCAAAAACTCTTACCGACGTTTTCAATGCTTCCTGCGGCAACTTAGTTACCTTTTGATGTCGAGCACCTATGCGGTTTTGGATACGTGATGAATTTATCGTATACACATCGCACTTACCCTGACTCCTAAAAGATGCGTAGTCAATTCCAATAGAACCTACCTGCTCGTTGCCGTTGAACACAGAAACTTCGTGGATAACTTTGTGTTCTATTACACACCCAACAGTAAGAGACTCGAACGTAAGGTTCGGCACTTTGTGGTACAGCTTGGTCAGCAACTTCTCTAGCGGTTCATGCAGCGGGAAGTCGATGTGTTCGACTTTCTTTTTGAGTTTCATGTTATTCCCCTTACCAATTAAATTTAGCTAAGATGCTATCGACCTTGTCCTTAACTTCGGAACGTACTTCTTCATGTTCCTTCAGGTCATCGGTATCTACGGTATGTATCACCTTCTTCAACTGCACTCGTGCATCCTCTAGCTTCTGGTCATTAGTTATGTTGAGACGACCAAGCAGCTCCACCAAGCTATGCGCATTTGATAGCATCGTATCGTGAAAGACCCTACGCTTCCCGTCCTGACCATCTGTCAGTCTGTCGCTCATGTGCAAGAGACACTCGTGTAGCCGTCCCCAGATATCACGCATGGCTCCCTCAAGACGCTGGTTGAAATGCTCGGCGTACTGAGTAGCGAGTTCGGCCTTGGCTTGCTCGTTGATGTCGATACGGAAATCCCCTGCTGTCGGCACAGGGCTAACAGCGTAGTGAAAGCGGAACTTGTGGGTTATCGATTCTACATCTGGATACTCTTCACGATCAAAGAGATCACCCAACTGAAAAGCCGCAGCAGAGATCAGCGTTGGATACTGTTTTAGGAAGTTAGTAGTCAACTCATCAAAGTTAGTCTGGTGCAAATCCATCTGCGACTTGAAGCCGTTGAAGAAATGCTCGGCTGTCACAATACGTTGGCCGTTGTCAGACCAAGGCATTGAGTTCAAGTTATTCCACAGACGAACCTGCGCCGCATACTTCACGACCGCTTCAAGTGCGGGGCTACCTGCCAGCAAGTGCTTATGGTAGTTACCTGCCTTCACCTTGGTGTTCTTGGCGGAGTCAACTTCGAGGCCCACCTTCTTGTCCAGCTTCCTAGCAGTCCAGCAAGAGATGCTGAGTTCTACCAGCAGCGAGGACGATGCTATACCATACGTTTCGAACGTTGGCGTTTCAGCGATTGCGTTCATTTGTTTTCTCCTTATTCTACGTAAATAGATTGACCATGCTTCGGTACAAAGTCTTTGTTGCCTACCACGCACCACAACACAGGCGCAGATGTGCGGTTCCACTCATGCCACGCATCACCATAGAATTCACCATCGGTTAGCATGATGATGCACTGCGGTGTAATGTGGTTAGCTTCAAGATAGATCGGCACACACTCAGGTTGCGTACCGCCACCACCTCTAGGCTTGGTTGTGTTGATCAGGTTCTCGACTTCGGCTCCGCGATAAGTCTCCCTTGCTACTACGTGGCTATCCCAATACAGTAGTTCAACTGTCTCAGGTGCTACGTCATCACAGATCGACTTAATCTCTCCCATGAACTGTGACATCGTCTCACCGAAAATAGAACCTGACGCGTCAGCACCGATAACAAACGTCTCTGCCTTCTCTGATATCGTACTCGGCATGATGATGTCCACGCCAAGATACCTACGGTTAGGTCTACGCCACGTTGACTTGTCACCACCACGCATACTTGTCTTGATGAACATGCGCAGTGCTTCCTTCCAATCAACCTTCGGGTGCAGCAGCTCGTCGATGCCACGCGGGACGTTACCTTTCATCTTCCCTGCCAAGATAGCACCCTCGCGTAGAGCGTTATCAATCTCGCTCAGTAGCTCATCTTCTTCCTCCTCTGAAAGTTCACCGGCACCTTTCCAATCATGCTCGTCAAAGTTCTTCCCACTACCCTGACCCGCAGGACTTCCTGACCCATTGTCAGTTTGTCCCCTAGACCCACCGCTGCCTTTGCCATCACCATCATCGCTGCAATGTTCTTTCTTCAGGGCGTTGTAGACTTGCTTGGTATCCATACCGCGATACTGCTCGTCTAGCAAGCCAAGCAACTTCCCCTCAGCATCACGCGGCATCTCTACCACAGTCCTATGTGGATCAGAGTCAATGATCTGTAGGTTGATAACAAAGTCCATCGCAGCGTTAGCAAGCTGTGGATTCTCTTTGGCAATGCTGTTCCACACCGTCAGGTGACGGTACGCCTTGTGCATCGCTTCGTGAACCACAACAAACGCAAGCTGCTTGTCGTCTAGCATATCGACAAAGGCTCGGCCATAAACTACATCTCTCCCGTTCGTCATTGCAGTCGGCACGGTTTCGCTTACTGATACCTTACCCACCATGAACACACCAGAGAACAAGCAGAAGTCCTTGTGTCTCATAAGCTGCGCGTGTGCGCGTTCGACCCGCTTCTCAGCGGATAGTTTTACTGAAGCCATTGCAGTTCTCCTAGAATAAGTATTGGTTTTCGCGCATCCAGTTGATGAACGCGCTGCTGGTCATAAGGATATTCTTCTTGTCCTCGTTCTTGCTTGTGGTGACACAGAACACAGACTGCAACTCTTTCGGTGTACGCTTCAAGTACTCGAACCAAGCACCGATGTTGCCGCGATCAATCTTCTGCGCTGCGCCGTACGCCATGATGCAAAGTGCTGCTGCGTTAGTAGGTACAGGTGCGCCCTTCGGATCTCTGATCACCTCTTCCCACGTTGGCATTGAGTCGGCCACCTCTACATACGCAAGCAGGTCACGCGCTGAAGGCTCACCGATAGTCCCGCACAGTGCTGCGATCATTGCGTTACGCGAGACATGTTGACGCTTTTTCAGTATGTTGCTTGCACGATGACCTGAACGCTGCGAGAAAAACGACTTCTGCGGTGTCTTTGGATTGAAGATGTGGTTGTTATCCTTCTGCGATGGATCTTTGTAGGAAGCCATCACCTCTGGATACTGACGTACGAAAGCCAACAACTCAGGGGCGTAGTGCATACGTGTACCGTAGTCCACATACTCTTCCCATGTAGCCTTGCGTACTGGCACGACCGTCATACGGTTCAAGCTGTGTGCTTTCAGCATATCGCCCACGCCATCAGACAAGTTGTTACCCGCTGTGATTACGATGCTATCAGGGTGCAGCTTCATACCGCCGATACGACGCTCGTTCAATAGTGGGTGCAGCATGTTCTGCACAGCTTGGCTTGAAGGCTTGGTAAACTCGTCGATAAAGATCACCATTGGTTCTTGCTTATGGAAACCCCAAACCTCGTTCGGATACAGCGATGTTGTCTTAGTCTCATGGTTCGGCATTGGTATACCGATGTCACCCAGCTCGGTGTTAGGCGTGTCGATGTACACACCACGATAGGCGGTGCGCTGCACCAGCCGCTCAAACATTGCAGTTTTGCCAATGCCAGGCTCGCCCACCAGATGAATAGCGTTCTCGGTGCCAATGGTAAGGATAAGTTCTTCAGCTTCAGCAAGGGATACTTCTACGTTCATGCGAATTTCCATTTTTATAACTCCTAGTTGCGACGTTCTGACCGTATGTCAGTTTGTCTTTAGACTGCAAACGAAATGGTTGCTTCCGATTTGTACTGCAAGTACTTGACGTTCTCATCGAGAACAACTTTGCCTTTCTCCATCACTTCCTTCTTGAATAGGAAATCGGCATACTGATACCGGCAGAGGTCATAGAAAAAGTCCCGCGCCTTCTGCGGTGTGATCTCGTACTTGTATACCTGCGCCGCCCAGTCATACATCTTGTCCGCTGCGTTGACTGCAATCTGCTCGGCCAAGGGCATGTACCACCGGAGTCTGTCCTCGCTCGTATCCAACATGGCCAAGTTGAGCGAGTTGAAAAACTCTTCGCGCTCCCTGATCTGTGGCCTGCTGTTCCACCGTAGATCGCCCTTGTCCACCGATAGCTTCTTCTGCTGAACAATGTCGGGCGCCACGCGTGTACCTACCATCTGTGTGTAGTAAGTTAGGTATTCAGTGAAATCGGCGTAATGCTTCCTGACTCTCGCCATCATTTCCTTGTCCAATACCCACGCACTCTCGGAAACCCCACCGGTTACTTCATTGTCGGCACTCAATCTCAGAATCCTTTCAAATCTATGTTCACCATTGGCAGGTGACCCATCGCTGAAATACAACTTGCCCCGACGACGAGTTACGCCTGACCACTTCGACATGCCAGAACCAAATTCACCCGCAGCGTAGGCCGCATGAGCAGCTTGGCTTTGGTTGAACCGAGTACGCAGGACGCTGTTGATGAAGTCCATTGTCCCTACGGTTTCCCAACCTCCGTTGTTAAGCAAGACGCTGTTGTCAGGGAAAAACGTAATCAGCGGCGCGTTGTGGAAAGAGAGAATGATCGATCCCACATTGCCATTAACGTCTGTGATGACGTTGATCAAACTCCTGTCGTACCGACGGTTGCTCCCAAGCGGACGAAGCCCTTTGCTCCGCCCTCTCTTGTATGGCTCCCTGCTTTCATACCAAGCCAGTGCTTCTTTAAAGTTACTGATCTTTGGCAGATTGTCTCCTCTGTACATAGTTACCTCCACTCAGCTTTGTGTTTGATTTGTTCGGCGATTGTATTGACCAGCACCTGCATGGCTGTGATCACACCGATCTTGTCTACCGGATCAAGGGTCTCGATGATGCTGTATGCGTACTCGTACGCTTCCTCGATGGTGTTGCGTGTTGCGAACAAGGGTGTTTGTAAGCCCTTTGCTAAATTGATAACGTCACCGCGTGATGACTCCTGTGACTCGTACTGCGCTTCTACTGATCTCATGTTGCTCTCCTTGGTTGGACATTCTGACGGGGTGTCAGTTTGTCGTTGCGGTTATCTTGTTGCATTTAACTCGGCTATTTCCGATTTCATTTTGTTAAACACCCGCGCCTTGACTTGTTGGTTAAGGCGTAGCTGCACCTCGCGGACTGAGACTTGCTTACCAAAGAACCCATACAGCAGTTCGTTGCTACCGCGTATCCATTGAATCTCCTCTTCCCTACGTCTTTTGTATCCTTCATAGTTCATAACAGCCCCCAGAAGCCAAGCAAAGTCATTAGCAAAGCACCAAGAGTTGCGCCTACAATTGCACCTGCCAGCGCAGCGAGTAATGCCAGTATTTCTCTGTCGTCTAGTTTCATATCAAACCCCCATCATTAGTACAGCGGTGAATAGCATAGTCGCGCAGTAAACTGCGCAAAGTATTTCGTAGCCGTAGTCTTTGATCTTGCTCATTCGGTTTCCTCCTCGTATTCAATTACCAATGTCCACTTGAACCCACCACGCACTCCGTCCGTTTCGCACTCAAGCAGAAGCCGCGCCAAAGAATCGATTTGTTCTATGGTTGCATCAACGTGGTAGTTGGCCTCAATATCTTTATCTGCAACAGCAAGCGTTCTCATGTTGTCCTCTTTGGGTTAAGTTGCTTCAGTGTCTCCATGCTGCTGATGTAGTAATAGTTGCTCTTGTTCAGCGGTGCGATGCAATGCTTGACCTGCTTGGCTGCATCTTCCCCGCAGCGTAGGCACATCTTGTAGCCAAGTTTGTAACGCGCATGGGATATGAACCCGCCACACACTACGCACAAGTACCGCGCATCTTCGTTACTCATTTGCCATCTCCTTGTTGCTGTCGGCGTTGCTTTGGGGCAGCGTCTCTGGGTTGGTACGTGCGCAGGCTTGGCATATGGTGTGTCCGTAAGCTAGGCGCGTCTTGCCGATGGGGTTGGTTACGCATCGTCTGCAAGTGTTGGGGTTGCGTGGGTTGTGTTGCTTGATACGTTTAGACATGTTGACCCTCCGTCAGTTTGTCGTGGTTGATTTGGATGGTGCTTGCGCTAGGGGCGATCTCCCACTAACCCCTCTATTATAGCATAATAACTATACAAAGTCAAGTTAATGTCTTAGCTTTCCCAACGGCAGTTGGGATTATTCGGGTGATTGTCCGGTGTGTGGAGCTGTTGTCTTTCATGATAGGCAGGTGGGATTTATAAAAACTTTTTGGTTTTGGGTGGCAACGGTGGCAACCTTTTGTAGGCTTTGCTGCTTTGCTTGCTGTGTATGCAGAGTTTTTGGTGTGAGCTACGTGAGCTTGATGTTATTTTGCTATTGTTCGAAAATATGGCTGCAATGTTCTGTGTTTTTGGTTTTTTCGAACATTGTAGTTGTTGAATTGCTATTGTTCGAAAAACGGCCTAATGTTCTGGATTTTTTTAAATTTTCGAACAATAGAACCTAGTGTACATGCGCATTGTACGGATTGTACCTAATGTTCTCTATATTTAAGAGAGAGAGAGTGGCGCTAAAAAAAGGTATGTGCTTTTTAGAGATGCACTTGCCGGTAAGCGTGGTCGAACTGCGTTTGGCGTACGCGCTCAAAAACACCGGAACATTAGAACAATACGGAACAATTGCCACATTCATAACGCTTTTTTGAGACAAAACCCAATGTAATCAACGGGTTACGTCACTTTTATAATGTTCGAAAATTTCCTTGTAATGTTCTGCGTTTTTGCTTTTTTCGAACAATAGGCTGCAAAAAGTGCTTGACAGGATTAAAAGTGGGGGGTAAACTGCACCTGTGCAGTTTAGTTTTGGACACACTGACGCAATGTCAGAATGTCGCTGTAAACGTAGCTGTGGGAATTCCCCATGCAAATGGCTACCGCGTTGGAATGACCGTTCTCTCCCTTCTGTTGCAAAGACAACAACGTCGTGAAAATACAACGTTGCCTGGTAGCATCGTATTAAAAGTAATTTCCCTAAGATCATAGGAAAGTAGGATAATTATTCCTGACGCAATGACATGGGGTCAGCGCGTCTTTCTTTTGGAGGTTTTATGACCGCAGCAAAATCCGGCGAAATGTTCGCCCGTAGTGAGATCGAAGCAACCGAAGCCCTTGAGATCTTTGCCCGCGAAGTTGGAACCGAGCCGTCCTATGAGGCGTGGCAGGCCGCTCGCGTGGAGTTCGTTAACGGTTACGTTATGGTCAAGCCGCAGACCAAGGGCGATGCGTCCGACAAGGCCTTTCAGCGGTTCAAGGACCGCCTTGTAGATCGTTTTGGTATCACCGTACCAAAGGCCACTAGCGAAGCCGCAATCAAGAAAGCCGCAGAGCGCAAGGCCAAGGAGGAGAAGTTAGTAGCGAAGTATTCGGACGCTACGCCGACGCTACTACGCTCCCAGATCGAGGCTTGCTATCAGACACTAGCCAAAAATCCGGATAGCAAAGTAGCCAAGGCGCAAGCCACCGAATTGGCGAAGGTTTTGAAGATCAAGACCCGCGATGATGCCAAGGCCGAGCGTGACGAACTCAAGGCCGCCAAAGACGCTGTACGCGAGGCTCTGAAGGATTGCGATGATCTGTATAAGATTGAAGCCGCCCTTGTAGCATTGCAATAATCCTACTAACCCAGCAAACCCCGCCTAATCAGCGGGGTTTTTTATTTTTTGCAAAAGTGGCTACCGCGTTGAAATGACCGTTCCCATCCCAAAACCTATTAATTTCCCTGGGTTGATAGGGAAACCCTATAGATCAAAACCCGACCGGATGACCGACTAGTCATTATGTCAACGAAAAATAAATCAAATATCTCTTGATACGATGATAGGAAACATGAGATAATCGCTTTACTGATTCAGCAATAGGGCTGGTCAGTTTTTCAGGAGATTCAAAGATGGAAAAGCAAATTGTCGCGGAACAGGTTTCCGCATTGTCCGCCGATCAGGCACTAACCGCCAAAGACTGCGGTTTCCAGTATGCTCGCAATCAACTAGCGGTTTTCGAAAACGGCAGGGACTATGCTTCCATGCTAGGAACTGATCCTACTTTCGACCAGTGGGAAGCAGGTCGCATTAGCTGGGTGGCGGGATACGTCGAAGCAAATCCAGCGAACACCGGCAACGCCGCTGATAAGGCTTGGAACCGATTCGCCGGTTTACTGGATGAACTATTCGGGCTGGTCAAGCCGAAAGCATTATCAGCGGCAGCAACTAAGAAGGCCGCCGAACGTGACGCCAAGCAAAAGGAAGTATTGGCAAAACATGGTGACTTAACGCCGACAATGATTCGCGCACAGATGGAAGCCGCGTATCAAACACTAGCAAAGAATCCCAGTAGCAAAGAATCAAAGAAGCAGATCAAGGAACTAGAGCAGGTATTGAAGGTGAAGCAGTCAGCCGAGAATAAAGAACTGGGCGAAGAACTGAAAACCCTTAGAGCAGCGGTTAAGACTGAAGCAGGTAAGTGTACTGACATCGACTTGCTTCAATCAATTCTCGACATGTTAGTGGACGCAATACCCGAAGCAGACCTATAACTAACTAGCACCAACTTGAACCCAGCTTAGGCTGGGTTTTTTTACGTCCGCAGCCGACAGGCTGGACCCAGTCAAATCGGCATCCCGCCGACCCCACTACCCGCCCACCCCCCAAAAAATCAATCACCACCCTATCGCGCTATATACACTCTAATTTGCTCGTTACATCACTCGTTTTTAAAATACCCCCACCCCCATATAAAAAACGCACGTAGCTAGTAAACTGCGTTTTGCAAAACACCCCCCATGCCTTTTCAAATTGCCAACCCCCCACCCCCTATATTTTATTTTTTAAAATGGTGTGGTATATTTTGCATCGTCGAGAAAGCAGATGGTGCTGGCAGGGGACTTTGGTCAGTTCACCCCACACTGGAGCGAGTATTGACAACTTATTTATCTGTCTCCCAGACAAGGCAGAACATGACGATTGAGATCCAACCTACGGAAGATGTGCCCGTCCCCAAAGATTTGGGCGATGAATTCGGCGCGTCTTTGCAGGATAATGCCCGTGTTGTTGCCAACACGGCTGCGCTCATGGCGGAACTTGGTATGCCCTTCGAGATGACGGAGGATGACGAAAAGTTAGCCCACGACTTATTTAAGCAAGTCGATGCCAAGAAGCACAAAACCTCCCAAGACCAGTACAACCCCTCAGTTCTATATCAAGGTAACGTAGCGTTAAAGCTGTCGGCCCTACTTACCGAGTATGACCAGCGTGTAGTCTTAGATGCTACACAAGCACGAACCTATATAACTAATAGACTCCTTGAGATATCCTCCTGTGGTGACGCTAGGTATGAACTTAAAGCAATTGAACTCTTTGGCAAACTCTCAGATGTCGGTGCATTCGCAGAGAAGTCCGAAGTTATCATCACTCATCGCACCTCCGAAGACCTCAAAACCGCAATTGCAGACAAAATCAACCGTCTGCTGGCTGCTCAAGCGGCAAATACTATCGATATAACCCCCGAATACGACACTTTAGAGGCTGAATTAGGGCTTATTGAGGCTCCAAAACTGGAGGAAGAGCCAGAATGAACCCCCAAGAGCTGCAAAATCTCTTGAAAATGCTTCCAAATCTACCTGAAGCACAGCTCCGTGACCTCTACGCCTCCCTAGAAGAGCATGAAGTAATACAGAAAAGAGAAAATGCAGCTAATAACTTCATGGATTTTGTCCATAAAGTGTGGCCTAACTTCATAAATGGAGCGCATCATGGCAGGATGGCGAAAGCGTTCGAGAGAGTGGCAAGGGGTGAGTGTAAGCGGCTTATTATCAATATGCCTCCTCGTCATACTAAGTCCGAGTTTGCTTCTTATCTACTACCTGCTTGGTTTCTGGGCAATTTCCCGCACAAAAAGGTCATTCAGACCTCCCATACAGCTGAATTAGCGGTTGGTTTCGGTCGAAAAGTGCGAAATCTGGTCGATTCCGAGGTATTTCACGAGATTTTTCCGGATGTAAGCCTACGAGCCGACTCCCAAGCAGCAGGTCGATGGAACACATCAGCAGGTGGTGACTACTTTGCTATTGGTGTGGGTGGTGCGGTGACCGGTAAGGGTGCCGACATACTAATAATAGATGACCCACACTCAGAACAAGAAGCGGCGCTGGCCGAGATAAACCCAGAGATATACGACAAGACCTACGAGTGGTACACATCAGGTCCACGACAGCGACTCCAGCCGGGTGGCTCTATTATTATAGTAATGACTCGATGGTCTAAGAAAGATCTAACGGGCCAAGTGGTAAAAGCCGCGTCGCAGCGGGGGGGAGACGACTGGGAGGTTATTGAGTTCCCTGCAATCCTACCAAGTGGGAATTCTTTGTGGCCCCAGTTCTGGTCTTTGAAGGAACTTCAGGCGCTAAAGGAAGAACTGCCCAACCAGAAGTGGATGGCGCAGTATATGCAGAACCCCACCTCTGAGCAGTCTGCGATTGTGAAGCGGGAGTGGTGGCAGATATGGGAAGAAGAGTCTCCACCGGAGTGCGAGTTTGTTCTACAGTCTTGGGATACGGCGTTTGAGAAAAACAACCGCGCCGACTACAGTGCATGTACGACATGGGGGGTGTTTTACCAGCCGGATGACACTGGGATTTCACAAGCTAATATTATCCTACTCAATGCGTTCCGAGACCGACTGGAGTTCCCATCCCTAAAGAAGAAGGCAATTGAGGAATTTCGGGAGTGGGAGCCGGACTCGATTATCATTGAGAAAAAGGCTACCGGTGCGCCTCTTATATATGAGATGAGGGCGATGGGGATTCCGGTGCAGGAGTTTACTCCGGGTAAAGGTAATGACAAGATTTCAAGATTGAATGCGGTTGCTGATCTGTTTGCATCTAAACGGGTTTGGATACCCAACACACAATGGGCAGAGGAAGTTGTAGATGAGGTGGCGTCTTTCCCCGGCGGAGAGCATGACGACTATGTTGACTCTGTGTCCCTTGCAATGATGCGTTTTAGACGAGGTGGCTACATCCGTACAGACTTGGATGAGCCTGAAGAAGTTAAAGAGTTCAGACGGCAGCGTCCGTACTACTGAGGGCTGATATGACTATTTTTGAGACTATTAAGTTCTGGTGGCGGATTAAGAGAGCCAACCGTAAACTGCTCAAGCAAGTAAAAGAGGCTGACAAAACGCCCTATACAACAACACCCGAAGACGTTGAGAATTGGATTAAAAACAACCCATTTGGCGTAACGCGAGAGGATTTGAACGTGAGTCATATGATGCAAGTGACAGCCCCGTCTGTTACAACCTTTAAGGAATTTGAACATGGCAATCGATAAAGCATTGAATCAAGCCCCGCTGGGCTTAGGTGTGGCTGGGGCTATGCAGCCCGAGACTATGGAGCCGGATCTGGAGATTGAGATTGAAGACCCAGAGTCAGTAACTATTGGTATGGGTGGCTTAGAGATTGAGATCGAGCCGGGTGAAGACGAGGACGACGAGTTCAACGAGAACCTTGCCGAGAAGATTAGTGAAGATGCTTTGGAATCGCTTGCGTCTGAACTTACCGCTGACTATGAAGATGACATAGCTAGTCGCAAAGACTGGATGCAGACTTATGTAGACGGCCTTGAACTGCTGGGTATGAAGCTAGAAGAGCGAAGCGAGCCTTGGGAGGGTGCCTGTGGCGTGTACCACCCACTCTTGGCGGAAGCCCTTGTAAAGTTCCAATCCGAGACCATCATGGCAACTTTCCCAGCCGCTGGTCCGGTTAAAACGCAGATCATTGGCAAAGAAACTCCAGAGAAGAAAAAATCTGCCGAACGTGTTCAACATGATATGAATTATCAGCTTACCGAAGTGATGACTGAGTATCGTGGTGAGCACGAGCGCATGTTGTGGGGCTTGGGTCTGTCTGGCAATGCGTTTAAGAAAGTGTATTTTGACCCGTCACTGGATCGTCAAGCGTCTATTTTTGTCCCTGCCGAAGATGTCGTCGTGCCCTATGGTGCGAGCAATTTACAGACTTCTCCGCGTGTAACCCATGTGATGCGTAAGACCGAGAATGAGCTGAAAAAGCTCATGGTAGCTGGGTTCTATCGTGACGTGGATATGGGGGAACCAGTTAACTCGTTAGATGATGTAGAGAAGAAAATTGCCGAGAAGATGGGTTTTCGCGCTACGTCTGATGATCGCTACAGGCTCTTGGAGATGCAGGTTGATTTAGACCTAGAAGGGTATGAAGATCCGGATGGCATTGCATTACCTTACATTGTCACTATCGAGAAGGGCACCGGCACAGTACTAGCTATTCGTCGAAACTACGAGCCAGATGACGAGACTAAACAGAAGCGCACTCACTTCGTCCACTACGGCTATATCCCCGGCTTTGGCTTCTACTACTTTGGCTTGATCCATTTGATTGGCGCGTATGCTAAGTCAGGTACTTCTATCTTAAGACAACTCGTAGATGCGGGCACGCTTGCCAATTTGCCGGGTGGTCTGAAGACTAAAGGTATGCGTACTAAAGGAGACGATACACCTATTTCCCCGGGTGAGTTCCGTGACGTAGATGTGGCGTCTGGCACCATACGCGACAACATAATGATGCTGCCATACAAGGAACCAAGCCAAGTACTGGCTGGTTTGATGGATAAGATAGTAGACGAGGGAAGACGATTTGCTGCCGCTGCGGATCTCCAAGTTTCCGATATGTCTGCTCAAGCACCAGTAGGCACAACCTTGGCGTTGTTAGAGCGGCAGTTAAAAGTTATGTCTGCTGTTCAGGCTCGCATCCACTTTGCGATGAAACAAGAGTTCAAGCTCTTAAAGAACATCATCGCTGCCTATGCTCCAGAAGAGTACAGCTACGATCCAGCTGATGGCGACCGCATGGTTCGCCGTAAAGACTACGACAATGTGGATGTGATTCCAGTTAGCGATCCAAATGCTGCAACCATGTCGCAGAAGGTTGTGCAGTATCAGGCTGTAATGCAGATGGCACAAGCAACACCACAAATCTATGACATGGTCGAGTTGAATAAACAGATGCTTGAAGTTTTAGGTATCAAGAATATTCATAAACTTGTCCCCGGCGCAGAAGATCAGAAACCAAAAGATCCTGTGGCCGAGAACATGGCGATTATTAATATGAAGCCGGTTAAAGCGTTCGCGCATCAAGACCACGAAGCTCATATCCAAGTGCATATGTCCGCTATGCAAGACCCCAAGATTGCACAGATTGTGGGCCAAAACCCTCAAGCACAAGCAATGATGGCCGCAGGTATGGCGCATATTAACGAGCATGTTGCCTTCCAATATCGCAAGCAAATTGAAGAGACGCTTGGTGTACCTCTGCCGCAAACTAAAGATGATGAAACCATACCGCAGGATATTGAAAATCAAATTGCCAGCATGATGGCTATGGCGTCTGTTAAGTTGTCCCAGAAGAACCAAGCCGAAGCTACACAACAGAAAGCACAAGAAGCTGCACAAGATCCTATTGTTCAAATGCAGATGAAAGAACTGGAGCTTAAAGCGAAAGAAGTTGGCATTAAAGAGAAGAAACTGGAGATTGACGCTGCCACACAGGAAGAAAAACTCCGCATTGAGCATGAACGCATCAACGCACAGAAAGAAATTGCAGGGCTTCAGGTTGGCGCAAAAACTACCCACTCTAAGAATGAACTTGAGTCTCGTATGCAGGCCGACGGTGTAAGGCTTGGTATGCAAGCAACCAAGGATCGTATGGAGTTAGATTCTAAGCAGGAACTAGAGAAGATGCGAATCCGTGCAAGTATGGCAAAACAAAAGCCTAATAAGGAGTAATCAGTGGACAAAGCACTGGAAATTATTCGCAATAAGATTAATGAAAAACAAGCGCAACTTGCTCACGCTGTGAGTGAGGGCGTTGCAAAAGATTACACAGAGTATCGTGCAATGTGCGGGGAGATTCGAGGTCTATCCATCGCAGAAGGGTTTCTATTAGACCTTGCAGACCAAATGGAGCGTAACGACGATGACTGATTCAATCATCATTGCAACAGAAGACGGTGAAGTACCGCAAACGGCAGAAGAAAAGGCTAAACAATTACCGCAACCTTCGGGGTATCACATTCTGGTGACATTGCCAGAAGCCGAAGAAAAGTTTGAAAGCGGCATTATTAAGTCAGATGAAACTCGTAGGTACGAGGAAGTATTAGCAACGGTATTTTTTGTTGTGGCTCTAGGCCCAGATTGCTACAAAGACGAAAAGCGTTTTCCAAACGGCCCGTGGTGTAAACCGGGGGATTTTGTTTTAGCTCGTCCTAATAGTGGTACACGCTTGAAGATTCATGGCAAAGAGTTTCGCATGATTAACGACGACACCGTTGAGGCTGTCGTGCAAGACCCACGCGGTATTAGCCGCGCATAAGGAGAAGTAAATGATGGAAAACACAGAATTTGAGTTCCCGGATGAAAAGGAACTAAAAGAAGGCGGTAAAGTTGAATCTAAACAAGACAGCTTAGACTTTGAAATTGAAGACGACACCCCGCCAGAGGATCGTAATCGGGAGCCAATGCCCAAGGAACTTGTACAAGAACTTGAACAAGATGAACTTGAGGACTACTCCGAGAAGGTTAAAACCCGCCTAAAGCAGATGAAGAAGGTGTGGCACGACGAGCGTAGGGAGAAAGACCAAGCCTTGCGGGAGCGTCAGGCTGCGGAAGATCTGGCCAAGCGGATGCTTGATGAGAATAAAAAGCTCAAAACTAGACTTAGTGAAGGTGAGCGGTCTTATTTAGATACATATAAGAACGCTGCCGAATTAGAGCTAAATGTTGCCGAAAAAGCATATAAATCTGCTTATGAAGACGGTGACTCCGAGAGGTTGTTAGAAGCACAACGTAAGATTGCTGACGCTAACTATAAGTTACAAAAAGCAAAAGAATACGTTCCCTCTTTACAACCAGAAGAAAATGATGTACAACCTCAGCCAGAAGCCCAAGTGGCTCGCCCTGACCCAAGAGCTGTTGCGTGGCAAGAGCGCAATACATGGTTCGGTCAGGACGAGGAGATGACCAGTCTAGCACTTGGACTACACCAAAAACTGGTCAAACAGCACGGCGCTAGTTATCCATCCACCAATGAATACTGGCAGAAGGTTGATGGCACTATGCGTCAACGCTTCCCGGACTATTTTCAAGATTCTCCGCAGTCGGATAAACCCGCCTCGCGCACAGATAAGCCGTCCACGGTAGTCGCCCCTGCGACCCGTAGCACTGGTTCCAAAAAAATCGTGCTTAAGCAATCGCAGTTGAGCATTGCCAAGCGTTTGGGTTTATCGCCTGAACAGTACGCTCGTGAAATTATGAAAATGGAGGCCAACAATGGCTGAAAACAAACTTAGTCGTGAACTCGAAACCCGTACCGTGCAGGAACGCCCAAAGCAGTGGGCACCACCTGAGCTTTTGCCTGAACCAGACAAGCAACCCGGTTATGCGTACAGATGGATTCGTGTATCAACGTTGAACACTGCTGACCCACGCAACATTTCTGCAAAACTGCGGGAAGGCTGGGAGCCTGTCACGTTGGCCGAACAACCAAAATTTCAACTGCTAGCTGATCCCAATAGTCGCTTTAAG
>Ga0181349_1000515_pt1 | contig 16555 bp, 12 predicted proteins | sample Su13VDMM110SD_FD_130106 | JGI IMG/M metagenome (GOLD analysis project Ga0181349, IMG submission 130106) | Freshwater viral communities from Lake Michigan, USA - Su13.VD.MM110.S.D | ecosystem: Environmental > Aquatic > Freshwater > Lake | place: USA: Michigan | collected 2013-07-16 | reverse complement strand
TATATAATCTGATATCATATCCCTTGATAAAGGTTGTCCTTGTCCATCATTAATTAATAAATCTAATTTTGTAAATATCTCTAAAATTCTATTAAAAGCCCTACGAATTTTTGTTCCTCCTGTTCTTGATGGTATAGATTCAGGATATTTAGCTAGTAATTGAAGCCTAATTTTATCATATTGCCTAATTAATTCAACAAAGTCTCCTAAATTAATTGATGCTGTTGATTGAGGTCTATCAAAGAATGATTTAATAGAACCTGTTGAATCTTTAAGTTCAGAATAAAGGTTCTCAATAAATGACTTTAATGTCTCTATATCACCTTCGTCTCCTTTAATTCCTTTAGCATAACGCATCTGCAATTTAGGTACAATTTGTTTAGCATTTTGAGCGAGGAATACTATCAAAGAACCATCACCATTTAATGGACTTTGTTCTATACGTTGAATAAGTAATGCTGCACTTTGTGGATTTAATAAAGGTTTAAATTCTGCAATAAGTTCAATCTTAAGCCGAGCAACATCTGCAAGAATCTCAGATGTAGAACGGGTATCAGGCATACTAGATTGAGGTGGTAAAGCACCTGTAGCCTTATATACTTTATTAGCTTGATAATTTACATCGTCTATAGATGCTCTTAAATTTAATTGATTCATATAATCTTGACGGTAGTTGTCAACATCTTGAGGTTTGCGATTAGGTTGTCCTGACATGTTATTATTTAATAATAATAAAATGTTTTTAAATGGTTTTAATATACTTCTATTAATTCTTCATTATCAACTTTACATGGTTCAATATTAGAATTATATACTGGATATTGAGATACATCTGCAGTATTATCTAAAATCTCATCGCATACAATCTCATTAAATTCTTTTATTACTTCATCACGAGATTCTGATGATTCATTATATTTATCTAATATAATTTGTAAAGAATTTTTATACTTCTTTTTTTGTGTAGTAGATAATTTATAGGGTTTAAAAATATAGTGATGAAGTCCAATTTTATATAGTGCTACAACTTTAACAATATTAATAGCGTTACGACGTTGTTGTTCCGGTGTTAATTCTTTTTTAACTTCTTCTTGTTCCTGTTTTAGTAGAACTTCTGGTTTAATAGTTCCTTCTAACATTTTTAATTCATATTCTGTTGGTTCAGTATATTCAATATCTGTTCTCCATTTAACATCTGATTTATATAGAACATCAGAATTCTGAATAATCTTAGATTGTTCGGTGTATTCCATTAATTGATATATATAAGTAATCTTTATATATATTAATTATCTAAGTCTATTATAAAAAGAATGGGTTCTGTTGTAGGGTTAAATTGTTCGTCGGGATGATTTATTGGTTCTGTTTTGGGTGGATGACAATAAGCACTAATAGAATTTAATGTAGGTTTATAATTAATTATGTAATTCTGTTCGAATATATGTAAATCCTTAAGTGAATTGAATTCTTGATTAACTAATTCTTCCATACAAAAATTAATCCAACCACCATTATTACGAATATATACATAAAGTCTGGTCCAGTATCTTTTGCCTCGTTTATTAGTAACATTCTTTTTATGATGGGATTTACGCCTGCTATAATTAATAGTACTCCCTATATAAAACTGGGACGAATCTTTTAAATTATAGATTTTGTAAATGATGCCTTTTATCATTAATATATATTAATAATTAACGTTTAGATAATTTAGCCTCACGCATTTTACGAGCCCATTCTTTAGCCTCTGGTGAGCCCTTTACTAAACGACCGCGTTTAGTACCTGACCCCTCAATAGCCCTTACTGCCCGCTCTCCTCCTGCATTTATTACATCCTTGCCTACATGTTTAGCTGTTAATGTAATGTTACGACCATGTAAAGTTGCAGGATTAGCCATTCCTAATGCAAGTTGTGCAGCCGAACGCATGTAATGATTATTCTTTTTACCAGAACCCTCAATTGCCCTTACCGCCCGCTCTCCTCCTGCTTCTATTAAATCCTTGCCTACATGTTTAGCTGTTAATTTGATGTTACGACCATGCACAGATGCTGGATTACCTAACATTAATGCAGTTTGTGCTGCAGACCGCATGTAATGATGATTTTTACCACCAGACCCCTCAATTGCCCTTACCGCCCGATCTCCTCCTGCATTTATTAAATCCTTGCCTACACTTTTAGATGTTTTAATAATATTACTACCAACACGTCGATTAGCAATACGCCTAGCACCTGATGGTGGGACTAGTTCATATTCACCTGTTCCTTCGTCATATTCATAATAACGTCCTCGTCCTGACCCCTCAATTGCCCTTACCGCCCGATCTCCTCCTGCATTTATTAAATCCTTGCCTACACTTTTAGAAGTTTTAATAATATTGCAACCAATACCATTACCATACATATTAGGAATATAAACATCATCTGTATCTTTAAATGGTGATGCTACTGGAATATCTGGTAAAGAATATCCTGAATAATCGTAAGTATATGGTTGGTATGGTTGGTATGGTTGTGTTACTGGTTTTGTCTCTTGTTTAGAACCTTTAAACAAACTTCTTAATGCATCACCAGTCTCAGGTGCTTCACGTTGGAAGTCGTTAAGATAATTCTCTGCTGCCGATAACGGATTAATATAATTAACTGCATAATCAGTTCCTGCTTGTTTAATTGGTTTTAAGTTATGGTTAAGAGTTTTAAATTTTTGACCAATTGCCTTAAACCAAGCATTAAATTTTTTAATTGGTCCTGTTCCTTGAATTCGTGGTTGATTAACTGAATGCTTAAGACCGTCACCAAATAAATGATAACCTTTAAGAATTCTCTTCTTAAAACCGTGGTCTTTGTGATGACGGTGAATATCGTGGCTTAATTTAGCCATACGATGCATAATATCACTCTCTTCATCATGTCCGACACCTAATTCTTCTTCATCACTTGATGAGTAATCACCTTCATGGTCTTTATCTGATTTTGACATATTACCTATTTTACTTATTTTATTTTTAAGTCCCTTTAGTCTTTTAGATATATTCTTAGTCTTTTTAGATTTGGTCGATAAGGGTTCATCTTCTTCGTCATCACTAAGATTATCAGTAAGATGATGCATTCCTTTAATTTTAGTAGAATCTTTTAAAGAATCTACTTTGCCAGTAAAGACGTTATTAAGAATACTTCCTGTTGATTTACCAGCATCTTTTACTGCTTCACCTACTTCGTGGAATGTATGTTGAGGGTGTAATAAAGTATGTCCTATTGATTTTATTTTATTCCTGTTAAGTAATCCTCCGGTCATTCCATGACCGTAAATTATCTCATTAACTTTACCTCCTAAATCAGTTACATATTTAGCAATTCTTCTTACATATTTTTGGTCTTTACCTTTAAAAAATTCTTTTGTATCTTGCTTAATAAATTTAAAGTCTGACGCATCACCAATATTAGAACCTTTAAATAATCCCATAATAAAATCTTGACAATTATTATGAACTGCATTATAAGGTAAAAAGTCATTACCCATAAATTGTTCGCCTCCCTGTAATAACCCTTTGAGTGTTAAACCTTGCTTCAGATTCCCAACGACTTCTAAATCAGCATCCTTAGACACTGATGGATTTACATCAGCATTTACAACCTCATTCTTCTCTAATTTAACTGTTTTACCATTTTGTAATTTACAAAAAATACTTAAATGGAATAATTTATCATATGGTGAATCTTCCAACTTACTACCAAAGTGTCCTTGTGATACTAAATTAAGTGCTTTAATAATCATTGGATTAACTGGTGTTCTATTAATAGTTATACCTACTATAGGAACATCTTTAAATTGTTTAACAATTTGTCGAACTTTAGGTGGAACATCGTCGCGTCCATGTAAAACGGTATCAGCGTACTCTTTTACATCACCAATAAAATCTTTAACGTTAGATTTAATATTTTTATACATTATTAAATATATAGTTTTATTTTTTTATATCTTATTTTTTTTTACCCTCCTTTTTTACCCGCCTCACCACCTTCTCTACTCATAAAAAATATTTTAACTTAATTATAGATAACCTCTATAATAAATAAATCATCCAATCATCCAAACAATCCACAGAATTTATAAACTCCCTACACGGGAATGCCCTTCTAGGAGAAGTTTAGGAATCCCGTGGATACCGTGGATGGTTGGATTATAGTTGAATATTTTTTATGATTTAGGGGCGGAGGGGGTAAAAAAGAGGTAAAAAAGGTAAAAAAATAACCAAAAATAAATAAGTTAAAGAATGGATTATCCAAATTAATAAAAATATTTAAAGGTTTAGTATTTATATATAATATATGGCTACAGAAGAATACCCCACTATTGAAGCATATCTTGATATCTTAAAATATGAGATTAAGGTAGCAGAACTCTTCAAAGAGTTTAATAATGGTAAATATATATATTCTAAAAAATATATTTACGCTTTTAACGTTGATGCAACACCATTAATATGGACTTCTATATCTAAAGATTATATTATATCCCAGATGGCATATTTTATGAAGAATGCTATGAAGTATTATATATTAAATGATAAAGGCACGATGGAACAACAACGTGAATTACTTAAAATTACAGAACGCGATTCCAAAATACATGTGTTAGATAATATTTATAGACATTATCAGGTTATGATTTATGACGACACATTTTATGAGAAGTTAAATAGGGCATGTCCTAATCATTTACCAATTAAAAATGGTAGGGTCATAGACATGAAGACGGGTATGGCTCATCCTAGAAGTAAAGATGATTATTTTACATATGAATGTTCTGTAGATTATGTTAAAACACGTAGTCCAGAATTTTTATCTATTATTGGTAATACTATGTGTGATAATGAAGAGAACATAAAATATCTACAAAAGATTTGTGGTTATTGTATGACTGGTGATGTTGGTGCTCGTGTATATTTTATTCTTTATGGTTTAGGTGCGAATGGTAAAACTATGATTATGAATCTAATGCAGAAGATTCTTAAAGAACAATACCAAGCCGTATCAAAATGTGTATTTATTAATAATCCGTCAAGTAAAATAGGAGGTCCAGAAGTATTACAACTAAAGGATTGTCGTCTGGCAACATTTAGTGAGACAGAAGCGAACGATAACCTTAACGAGGCTATTATTAAAATGATTAGTGGTAATGACCCTATAACCGCACGTGGTTTATATAAAGACCCTGTCACATTTATACCACAATGTAAATTAATGTTATGCACAAATTTTAAACCTGACTTTAACGCCAACGATAGAGCCAACGTGGACCGTGTTAGGTTAGTTCCTTTTAATGCCAGATTCGTTGATAATCCAACTAAACTTAATGAATACAAAAGGGTTGAACTCGCCGATCAACTTATAGGCACTAAATACATGAATGAGTTCTTTAGTTGGTGTGTTGATGGTGCTATGGAATATTATAAGAACCGTAAATTTGAACCAACGGGTGAGATGTTAATACTACAAAATGAATACATTAAAGAACAATCTAATATTACAAACTTTATTGATGATACATATGAATCAGCTGGTGATGGAGAATTAATACCTAAAACAGATATTAAGTCTTCATATGAAGCATGGTGTAAAGAGAATGGAGTAAAGCCTATGAAGTTAAGTATATTATATACTAAATTTGATGAATTATATGGTAAATCTATAAAATACCAAAAGAAGGGTGAGTTCTTTAATAGATGGGTTTATAAAAATCTATCTTTAAAATCACCGCCTGTATCCGACCTTGATGTTATGAATGATAATTAGTTATTATTAATTCTGTCTTTGTATTCTGTTGTCCGCCTTCTGTTCCTAACCCATAACGGGTCTTTACTCTATGAATGTTAAAGTTTTTAAATAATTCTTTACATTCTTTACTATCATTATATGATAATATAAATTTACCTTTTATATTTTTAAGAATGTCATATAAATCTTTTATTGGTAATGTATCATGAGTATATAATTTATCTGACTTCTCATACGGTGGGTCTAAATAAAATAATGTATTAGGAGAATCATATTTTTTAATTAGACTTAAAGCATTGGTATTTAAGATAGTAGTTTTTTGTAATCTATCTTTTAGACTGCTATAATTAGGATTTAGTGGTCGTGGATTACCATATGTTCTACCTTGTCCATAAAAGGATAGTTTAAATAATAGTAGTTGTTTTAAAAATTTACCATATTCTGTGGTTGGATTTGATTCTTTTATTTTTTTAAATTCTGTTTTACTATAACTACCTTTTATATCCTCACTAATTTTATCACCGTCATATTTTTTAAATCCTTTATACATTTTTATTAATACAGTATCTAAGTCGTTAATAACTTCTTTAGAACTGGGTTCTTTATAAAAGTATATAGAACCACCTCCTACGAATGGTTCTATATACACCATATCTTCATAATCTTTAGGGAAGTATTTATCTACTATAGTTTTTTTAAGTAGAGACTTACCACCAATACGTGCCATAAAGGGTTTTAATCCATCACCTGCTATTTTATTAGTTCCACTGGGAATTCTATTCATATAATTATATTAATAGAGTAATCTATAAATATATTTATATATGTGTTGAACCTTCTCTTTTTATAACATCTATTTTAGATTCTTCGTCGCTTGATGAACTAAATGATCCGTCAGACGAACCTTGCTTACTACCTGTTGGTGTATTTAACGACTCATCAAAATAGTCGTTGATAGTTAATAAATCTTTATGTATGTTTTTATACATGACACTTGATTGTTCCATTAATTTACAATATTCATTGTAAGTATGTTCTATATAAGTTTTAATATCTATGTCTGTAGGTCTTATACATAAGGTCTTAAATATATTAATACTTAATATATAATAACCTTTACTTAATGATATCTCGTCATTTATATTACTACTTAAATTTAAATATATTTTTATAGAACTTAGAATAGTAATTATCATAGATATACTCGTTGTAATAACTGTAGCATATTTAGGTTCTATAACATTTAATGAAGTAAAAGAAGAACTAAATACAGATAATACTATGATAGGTATATCAAAGTATTTGGCGATACTATTAAAATATATGTATCTTGATGTATGTTTTTTATTTAATTGGACGGCATTCATTCTAATCCGTTGTAGTATATTTACATATGTGTCATTCCATAAAGTCGTGTTCGATGCCATATCTCTTTAAGTATTTTAATAAGTTAGTTCTTAAATCTGTTGACGATCCCCATAACAAGTAACGACTTAATGAACCGGCATTTACTGTAGTCCAATCCTCATTTACTTCATGTCGTGCAATATAATTCTTCCTTTTTATTTTATCATGATGGTCTATATATGTCTCACCGTCAGAAGCACCAAAACTAATAGTTTTATTAGGGTCACTAAATTTTATGGTAAATCTTTTTTTAGGGTTTTTAGAATCTGTTAAACTAACAAGTCTCATTATATATAAATATAAATTTATATTTATATAGTTTATATAATTACAGTTTATCCAATCCACACAGGTCTAGTAACAGAATTAACAGTAATAGTACCTGCATATTGGAAGAATACTTTACCACCAGTACCCCCTATATTAACACCGTTAGAAGTTCCAGTATTAGAACCAAAAATTAATCCATTTGTCTCAGAAGTTGCTATTGACCATGCTACACCAGAACAATTTTTAACTGTTACCATAAATCCAATTGGTGGTGTAACTGGTAAAAAATATACACGTCCTGTTGCTGGTCCTGCATCTGTTGATATAAAAACTACACAATCAGTATTAATTGACGGATCAACTGTACTTGTAACATTACCACTAGTAGATTGTACGTTATGTATTTGTGTTCCCTTCCACCCCATAGTATTACTACCATTACTACCTAACACCAGTCCAGTTATTCCAGTAAAACTATTAATAGAGATAGTTTTAGCACCATATTTAGTATTATTAACATTAACTCCTGTTGATGTCATACTCTCAAATTGTAAATAATCTGGTCTTAAAATAGTATCATATGGTTTATAATTTGGAATAGTAACAACGTCTTGGTCGAATAATTCTATATAAGGCATTGTACCACCTGAACCTGTAGCTGTATTTAATTCTATACTATTACAGTCTATAATTGTCTGATTAGTATTACCAGTATTATTCATCTCTATAGTTTTATTTGTTGCCAGACTATCAGCACCTAAAACTGCATTAAGACCTAATGTAGTCCATCCTAACGATCCAGTACTACTACCTGATGTTAAAACTTGTCCTGTTGTTCCAAAATCACCAGATAAATCTAATCTATTCCTATTTGAATTATCTGCATGTAAGTGTATATAATTAATAACACTTCCAGTCTCTCCATTTTGTATTTTTATACTATTATTTACTGCTAGTGTCAGAGCATTAGGTGGTGTTGCTAGTGGTACAACGTTAGGGTCTGGTGCTGTAGGTGTAATCCATGATAATGAACCAGAACTACCACCAGATGATAAAACCTGTCCTGCCGTACCAAATGTACCAGTTAAAGATATAGTATTATAACCACTATCAGAACTTACCTCTATATAATTTGTTGCAGCACCAGTCTCACCATTTTGTATCCTTACACTATTATTAGCAGTAAGAGTTGTAGAATCTATAGGTGTTGTTAATGGCACAACATTAGGGTCTGGTGCTGTTGGTGTAATCCATGATAAAGCACCTGCACTTCCATTAGATGATAATACCTGTCCTGCTGATCCAAAAGAACCATTAGTTAATTGTACTTCTGTGCCTACAACAGTTGGTACAGCACCAATACCTAAAGCACCCGAAGGGTTAATTTGTAATCCTGCAGCACCATTAGCATAAGATAAAATAACAGATTTAGTAGCACTACCTGAACTATTAGCACCAATAATTTGATGACCTGTTGATGAGGAATAACCAGCACCACGAATCTCAAATAATGTATTATTTAATGCAGTTGTCACACTACTGTTTTGACCTATAGACATATAATCGCCATTACTCTCACATAATGCTATAATATTAGATGAGTTAGCAGTAGCACTTTTATTTTGGAATATACATTCCCCAAATCCATCACTAACACCACTAACATATCCTACATTATTATATACAATAAGTGCATCTCCATAAGCATTATTAGGTGCATATTCTGTAGCACTTCCATTAGTATTAATAAGAGTTTTATTATTAGTTTTAATAGTACTACCTACTAATTCTAAAGCTCTTGATGATACACCAACTTGTGAAGCCCACGTCATACCACCTACACCATTACTAGTTAATATATCTCCATTATCTCCTGTATCTGAATTAATATTAATAGTTTTAGAAGTATATTGTGTAGTATTGGTAGTACCAGCCCTTGATGTAAATTCTAAAAATGTTGGTTTTAATGTTGTCTCATTAACAACTACTGATGTACTAACATTAGTATCATATAGTTTAACATATGGTAATGTACCACCAACAGATGTAGCAGTATTACATTCTAAATGTACTTCGTCCAAATACATTTGATTAAGATTAGCGGTATCCCTCATAAAAATTTGTTTATCTGTAGCAGTATCACCTGTTTGAAGAACAGTATTTATATTAGGTGATGATGCTGGAGTAGTCCATGATAACGATCCAGCACTTCCACCTGAAGTTAATACCTGTCCTGATGTACCAAAAGTACCAGATAAAGATATAGTATTATTATTACTATCAGAACTTAATTCTATATAATTTGTCTCAGAACCTGTCTCGCCATTCTGAATCTTTACACTATTATTTACTGCTAGTGTTGCACTATCTGGAGGTGATGATAATGGAACTGTATTAGGGTCTGAACTAGGAGTTGCCCATGTTAAATTACCATTTTGACCACCAGATGTTAATACCTGACCTGATGTTCCATAATTACCAGTAACTAACGTATTAGGTGCTGTTCCGTATTGTAAAGGTAATTTTAATGTACTTCTAGCATTACGACGAGTATTAAATGCATCATATGTACTTCTTAATTTTAATTGCATAATTGAATCATTGTCTGTATCACCATCAAATTCAATGGATGTAAATGGATTAACACCATTTGCCATACATTGCATAGTCATATGAGCTCTATTAATATTATTACCACTTGATACTGTAAATGCATCTAAATCTAATAATGAACCAAAAGCACCAGCTACAGCTCCGTTATTACCAAAATCATTAATTCGTCCTGACGCAGAACTATATATTGCACCATTACTATTACATGCTTCTGGTGTTGACGACATTCCAAATTTTTGTGTTGTATATTCAGCTAGAGTAAAATTTGTTACATCAGTTCCACTAATAGGTGCTTGTGTAACAACTAATCCTAAAGAACCTTGACCTTTTGTGTTTGCTTGATATGGTGGAACTGTATCAGTTAATGATGCAGTTACTATTCTGTCAATACCTGTTGATGGAACATTTATTGTATTATATACGTTATATGATAATTGCACTGTTGCTGGATCAATTAGAGATTCAGATTCATCCCTTCTGGCTATATTAATGTTATTACTAATAATTGTAGACATTTATTATTAAGTAATAATAATGAATGTTTATATATTTTATTTTTAAGTAAAACATTGCACAAAAATACACCCTGTCCCTCCAATTGATGTTGCTGTTGGGTTAGGGTTTGCTGTAGATGCAGTAAATCCTCCAGCACTAAAAGGACTTACTGATGTAGTAGTATTATTAGATGTAGCTAGACTATTAAATGCTTGTGTTGTAGCACCAGTTAAAAATGGTGTAGTATTTGAATAACCAGCCGATCCATTAGCACCTGTTGCTGTTGATGTAGTAAATCCTGTTGAAGCATTTAAAATAGATGTACCACCTAAACCTAAAGAACCAACTGCTGATGATGATGCATTACCACCTACACTACCACCAAATACAGTACCTAAGTCTTTAGTACCACTAGTAATTCGTGTAAAAAATGATGTACCATTTACTGGTCTAGTTGCATAAAATGTAAGTCCTGTTGTAGTTGTAATAGTCCCTGATATAGTAAAAGAATTTGCTAGAGTAATAGTTTGTGTTGGAACTGATGAACTTATATTTGCTATATATGAATAAAATGCTTGTCCTCCTGAAGTCATATAACCAGCAATTATATCACCTACTGCAAGTGCTTGACCAGATAGCGTTGTAATAGTTACTGATGTTAAAGTGCCTGATACTTGATTTATAGTTAATGTTCCTGTAGTATCATATTGTGCAGCATTATTATATACATAATATAATATTGATGATGTTGATACAGGAGTTGCTAGACCTACATAAGCCGTATCAGATGCACCTATAATACCTGTAATTAATTGTGTCGCAGTTCGTAAAAATACCCATGCAGATATAATATATGGTCTTGAAGTAATATCTCTAATTACTGCATATACAATAGAACCAGCAGTAATATTTTGGAAGTTAGATGCTGTATATCCTGTTAATGAACCTGTATAAGTTAATGTTGATAATCCATTTGCTGAAGTTAAACTTCCAGCCCATTGAACTGATAATGCTGATAAAATTGATGCAGGTCTACAATCAGGATACATACATGCTGATAAAATAGTTCCTGTTGCTGTTTGTGCTGTACTATATGTAACACCTGCTGTAATTGCACCACCAGCACCGCCAGACCCTCCATAATAGCGTGTCGCTCCTGATGTGTTATTACTTCCATTATTACCACCACCGCCAGATGTTAAAACAGTAAAGGATTTTGGAGTTCCTGATAAAGGTGTTATATTAAATAATACAAAAGGTTTTAAGTTATAAGTTAGTAATGTTGGTGATGATGGATTATATGGTATCCATGTATTAGTTGATGATACCGATGATGTTCCATTAGCAGATAATAATCTTGAACCATCTGGGAATTGTATATATGATCCAGCATTAGGGATTAAAATATTCTCATTAAATGTGACATTTGTATTAAATGTTGTTGTATTAACTGCTGATGTAAATTGTTGTGTACCGTCAGGGAACTGAATATAATTTGTTGATGGTGTTCCTGACAAAATTAAATTTGTACCAACGTCTACCGAAGTACCAAATGCTGCGGTATCACCTACATCAACCCCTCCATCTAAAAACGCTCGTTGGGTTGATGTAAATTCTGCTGCTGTACTTAAATTACCTGTGATTGCTGTACCTTGTGCTACTGATAATGCACCTGTGATTGTTGCACCTTGTGATACTGATAATGCACCTGTGATTGTTGCACCTTCTGATACTGTTAATGCACCTGTAATTGTCTCACTACCTTGAGATATAGGATATTTTAAATATAATGTATTCGCTACTGCTTCTGTTAATGCATCTCCTGATGAACTAAAATTAGATGCATTAAATATAGCCTGATTTTGTGTAGGTGGTGGATAAGTTGCCATTATTAATTATATATTATATCTTTTTTTTAAATCCGTTTAAAAATTTGTTATATATAATTATATAATGACCACTAAAAACATTTTGTCAAAAGGGAGACCAAAGTCCAATAACAAAACTAATTTATCTGGAACGTCTGATATTATTAACTTTTATGATGTAATCCCTTCTAAATATAAAGATGATGTAAATAACCCCAACGAACATTTACATGATATTAAATTACCATTCCGTATGTGTGTTGTTGCACCATCTGGTTCTGGTAAGACTAATTTTGTGCTTAATCTTTTAAGAATATTTAGTCAGGGTGAAGGCACATTTGCTGATATAGCAATTATCACCCGTAATAAAGATGAACCTCTATATAACTACTTATCAGGAGAGCACGAACAAATACAAATTAAAGAAGGTATGCACTCAACACCGCGTTTAGACGACATGGATAAAAAATATAATCATTTAGTCATCTGGGATGATTTAGTTCTAAGTAAGAACCTACAACCTGTAGAAGAATATTACATGAGAGCACGTAAGAAGAATTGTAGTGTAATATTTTTAAGTCAGTCATATTATGACATTCCATCTTTTATTAGGAAGAATAGTTCATATTTAGTATTATTAAATTTGGGTGGTAGTAAAAGAGAACAGACCGCCATCATGAATGAATGGTCGTCCGATCTGGATAAAGATGAATTAAAAGCGGTATATAATGATGCTACTAGCCAGCATTTAAGACCATTAATAATTACAGGTGGTAAGGTAGCCCGTGATAAAAAATATAGGAAGGGATTTTTGGAATATTATAATCTGGATACGTTTTTAAAGGACATACCTCGAACGACGAGTGCGGGCTTACATAAAAAGGCGTCCAAAAAGGAGATAGTATCCGAATCCGATTCAGAGTAAAAGGCATAACTACTAATTCTTTATTATATTTAGTCATATTGACTATATATAATAATTAATGTTTAAGAGGTTTTAATATAAACCTTCTCTTGTGCTATGCTCGAACCCATCATTTTAAAATCATCAGACATTAATTTATTAGTTTTAGAAGTCTCGCCATATTTATCAGTCATATAAGTATGCCTTAATTGATTTACAGATATTTTATTATTAAATATTTTATTAAGTCTTTGAACTAACTGAACGTTATTCATCTGGTTATGGTTGCTATCATATAATAAATATTCTGTAGGATTAGACTTAATCCACTTATTCATAATCATTCTAAGTTCTTTAGGGATGGTAATATTTTGTCGTCTATAAGATTTTTGAGTTTTATAACTATTAAATACAAACCCCTTTTTATCCATAAAATTATCTTTTGTGTCGTCAACATCTTTAATTTTAAAATCTACATAATCTTTAAGTCTTCTTGGAGGTATAAACATACCACCCAATAAACTTAAAATTATATAATTTTGAATATCTTGATAATCGTCTATATTTTTATTACGCTTGCGATACAGTTTAGAAGCCTTATCTTTTAGGTCATCATAAATCTTCATCACTTCTTCAGTGTCAATCCATGAATCCTTTTGTTTATCATTCTTCTCTTGCGAGTATATTTGTTGTTTAGACTTTTGTATATCATCCATCATTACATCTTGGTAATTATCATTAGTAGTAAGAACGACCAATGCTGCAAGATATGTTTTACGTCGGATAGGGTCTATGTCTTTAAGTTCATTTATAAATTTATCGGTATTATTAAATTTATCTAATTCTATCTCACTATTCCCATAAACTTTTTTATATAAATTAGTCAAAAGACTATTATAAGTTTTAAGACTCGAATCGGATAAATTAGGTCTGTTATTTTTAAGGACTGTCTTTATAGAGAGCATTATTAATCTTATACTTAATATTCATTTAAATCTTTTATGATTTAAAAATTTATTCTTTTATATTTTATAATGAAGTTAAAAAATTTATTACACTTATACAACGATGGTCACGAACCATTTGGTAAGGGCGGATTAGGTTATCACCCAATAAGAATGTATGGTGATGGATTTATTATTGATGAAGATGAATTATTTTGGGATGGTGACGATGCTGATAAAACAGTAAAATATTATGTTAATGGTAGATTAATGAAGAAGACACCACAAATAAATTCTGAATTATATGATACATTAAAAGAGTCATATGGGAATACAGAATCAACTAAAGAAGATTTTGATGCTATTATTAAAGACGTTGTTGAAGATATTCCTGAGACAATGTCAATTGAAGGAACTAAATCATTAAAGAGTGCAAGTGGTGATAATCAACCTATTGTACCTTTAACATTTAATGATTTAAAAATAATAGATAATAGAGGTAAAGTTAATACAGATAATATTCCTGACGATTATAAAGATTGTTTTAAAATAGCAAGAGAATATATTTTTGAGAATCCTTTTGATGCTGAAGGCATATCACGTTTATTAACTGATGACGATAATGAATTAATTAGATTAAATGAAGGGACAAAGAATAAACAACCTAAAGCATATATAAAGGCAGATTTAAGGTTTATTGTTGCTGTATCAAATAAATTCCCTGATATGAGTCAAAAATATAAACAAAAATTTATAGAACTAGCTCAAAAATTAATACATAAACATAATGTATTAACACGTACAGAATCTAAAGGTAAATTATTTTTACAAGATGATGATGGTAAAATAGGAATTTATGAACAACAAACAGAAGCACCTATAGGTAAAACAACAGAAGAACCTTATAAAAAAATATCTACTAAAGAGAGTAATAAATATATTGATAGAGAACGTGATGAAGGTGTTGATGAATTAAATACTATAATAGATGAAGCAATAGATGACGGAGACCATAGTAAGGCAATTAATTTTGAATATGCATTAGTACAAAGAGCACCTGAATTATTTGGTTGTTCTGTTGAGAATTCAAAAGATTTTATAAAAGATATGTATGATACAAAAGTTAAACCAGTATTAGATAAATTAAAATTATATATAGAATCAGGTAAAGATGAATCATATATAAGAAGTAAATTACAAATTCCTGATGATGTTTTAATACCTAAAAGTTCCAAGGCATTAAATATACCTGAATCAATTATGGAGAATTCTTATTGTCACGATGCTTTATCTATTGAAGGTCAAAGTAAAATTATTGAATTTAAATATTATAATAATATAGATATAGAATACTTAATTAAAAAGAATGAAGAATTAAAAGCAGAGTATAGAGAAGAATTATTATTAAAAGGAATAACTATAGATGACCCTATAGAATTTAATAAATCATTTTATAAAAATAAACCTTATATGGGTATTCCTTTAACTCTTAATAAACTAACAAAGCAAAGACAAAGTTATTTAAAAATAAAAGAAGGTGATACAAAATTTAGGATGCATTCTAAATTAAAAGCTCGTCATGCTATAGGTCGTATAGAACATGGAGTATATGAACCATCTATGACAATGAATAATATTAATTCATTTATTACGGATACTAAATATAATAGGAGAACAGATATTGTAGGATATTTTGTAAATAAAGAATTACATAAAAAATTTGAAGGTAAAGAATATGAATTTTTAATGACCGTTAAAGGTAAAACAACTATATCGACATATAATTTATCTCGTGATCCTTATATAAATGATATATCAAAAATATTTAAGGTGTATCAGGCATCACATATTTATGATTCTTATACAGGATATACTGATGCTGATTTTAAAGCAGTGTTAATACCAGCAGAACATTTTATTCATAACAAGATTTAAAAATTAATATATTAATATATTATAATGAATAGAATTACTGGTGATGAATTAATGAGTTATTTAAATGACAGAATTAAAAAATATAATAGTAAAAAAAAGAAGGGAACACTAAAAGATGATTTAGACTTAGTCAAAGCCGATGCAATGCATATCAAAGCACATCCTAATTCAAAAGAAGATATTGACGAATTAATAGAAGATATATCTAAAGCACAAAAGAACATTACTGGAGGGACATTATATGTAAAAGTTAAAAAAGATAAAAAAGGTAAAAAGGATATGGACTATGATGTAAAAGATGATGGATTAAAACTTTTAGTTCAAGAAGAAGATGATAATT
>Ga0181349_1000513_pt1 | contig 16581 bp, 32 predicted proteins | sample Su13VDMM110SD_FD_130106 | JGI IMG/M metagenome (GOLD analysis project Ga0181349, IMG submission 130106) | Freshwater viral communities from Lake Michigan, USA - Su13.VD.MM110.S.D | ecosystem: Environmental > Aquatic > Freshwater > Lake | place: USA: Michigan | collected 2013-07-16 | reverse complement strand
GGTTGTACTATCAAAGTGCTGCGAAAATCCAGCGGTGTTGACCTTCTGTGTCAGCTTCGCGATTGCCGCCTTGCCTTGGCACTCCCGGCTGCCCTTCTTGTTCGACTTGAACGAACCAAAATTGAACTGGCCGGAGTCGCCGCCACCGTCGTACGCAACTATGACGTACTTCAAGTTGCCGGCGGCAAGGATGTCCTTCAGTGGAGAAAGGAACTTCCTGGCCCGGCGATCCTGTAGCTTCCGGTACTCTTCGTAGCTCATTCCTCCCCCTCGGCCGTTTCACAGGCAAACGTGTGAGAGGACGTAGACACGTCCATGATCCGCTCGCTGTGCTCAAGCGTGATCATCATCTCCTCTACGTGAACAACGAGGTCGCCGTAGGCTCCATCGTTGGTCTCCCATCCGCCGTGCTCGTCCTCCAACCAGTCGTAGGCGAGCGTCTCCAACGCCTCGTACAGGTTGCCCTCCGTCGAGATCTCCGTCTCGACGAACGCGCCGGTTTCGTGATCAAACGTCGAGGAGCGCGACACGAGGGTGATCGGGATTGCGCCCAGAATTGCATTGCGCTCACCGCGCAGGACCGCGACCTTCTCCCAAGAATACTCTTCAATCATGTGCATGTAGCTCTCCGGCTCGTCTTTGCGAAACACGGAAATCTCGTCAACTGCGCCCGAATCGCCAGAACCGTCATAGTGCACGACGGCCGAGACAAACCCGGCTTTCTTCAACTTCATCAACACTTCTTTTGCGAGCTTCGCGTTCATGTACCTCCGCAGGAGTTGTCCCTGCAAAAGCTTATGACCTAAAAATAAAGTGCTAAAAGAAACGGCCCAGTGCTTTCGCAACTGGGCCGCCCCCCGCTATTCCCCGGTCTCCCAACCAGGGTCAGCAGGCTACTTCGCGTCCGTCGGCACGTACTTGCCGTTCACGTAGGACTTGGAGGAGGCCGAGCGCAGGGCGTCGAGGGCCTTGCGCTCCTCTTCCATGCGCGCGCACTCTTCGGCACGCTCGGCACGCTCCTTAGCGTCCGCGCTGATCTGAGCCGTGCTCAGCTCGATCCCCGCCTGGCGGAGGCTAAGCACGGACGGCAGCACAGCCGCCGCGGCGAGGCCGAGGCGCTCGGCGGTACCGAGAACGGCGATTTGCACGCGCTCGTCGGACTTGATCATTTCCATGTTCATCTCGATCAACAGCTTGAACGCGGGGAGGCGGTCGGCGGCATCGAGCTTGTCCATCATCTCCAGCTGCTTGGTCATGATCTCGCCGACGAGGCCGCGAAATTCGCCGAAACACGCCTTGAAGGCCTCCGTTCCGGCCGCCAGGATGGCGATGGGCGACGGCTTCGGCGACGACGGGCCGACGGCGGTGTTGAGGTTCTCGGTGGTGTAGGTCTTGTTGAGAGCCATGTGGTAGTCTCCTTATTAGAGGGTTGATTTGCGACAGGGCTACCGTTCCTGCGCTATATACTTATGGCAAGATCTACCTATATTTTTAGGCTAAAGAGAAACCCAGATGGCGCCGCTATGCGACGCGGATGCCCACGTGGGGCATCCTTTTCCCGCCTCGCTGGGTACCGCTGTGTGGGCGACCGGGCGAAACGCTGGGCTTCTCAGGAGTGTTTACTTGTCGATCTCTTGCAGGAGCGCGATGCACTCCGGCGAGGGAGCGGAGGGTGCCGTCGGGCACTCCTCGATCGGGCAGGCATACTCTGCCCGCTGCCGGCACTCAAATGCCATGTCGCCTGGGCTGACGACGAAGTAGACAAATGAGGCAAGAACGAAGAGGGCGGCGAGCGCGAGGGCGAGATTCTCGAACATGGGGGTTCTCCATTACAGCGGGAGACAGATTGAGCTTGAACAAAGGAAGCCAATTCTTCCTGTCCATATTATTATGACCGATTCTTGCCCCTGTTTTAGACCCGTGGTAGGCTCCCAAAACTGGAGGCAAAATGTACCGAGTCATTACCCGCACCGCGTTCGCCCTGACGTTCACCGCCCTCTTTGGCGTGCTCATGCTCAAGAGGAACTACGAAGACTGGCGTGTGGTGCGGTGATATACTCGGCGTATGAAACGCCTCGACCATCCACATGACCGCCTACGCGAACGCACCCTGATCGCGCCCAAGGAACTGGACGCGTTGATCGAGCGCGTAAAGGGTATGCAGCTGACCGCTGGCAAGACCTACCACTATGAGTGGCCGGATCGCGGGTACGCCGTCATCGCCCCGACGCGGAAGGGGAGCGACATGCACGTAGTCAAGACCGTTCTCGCGCCCCGCATGAAGCCCCCAGGCGAGAAAGTGGCGGGAATGTACAGGGCGTTCTTTGACGAGCTGGAGAAATGCGCTGCCGTGGTTGCCCACATCTCAGGTCCGTCTGGCTCAGGAAAAACTACGACTCTGTCCCGGATTGCCAAAGAGAACCCAGAACTGGTAGTTAAGGACATAGACGACTTCTCGCGGGATGCAAAGAAAGCGCTGGGCTTAAAAGGCAGCAGCAGTACCCTGACCCCCGAGCAAGTTAGTGTGCGGCGGGAAAAGGCACGAGAGCTTCTTCAGGAGTTCCTCTCTGAACACAAAGAGAAGCCCGTGGTTCTGGGCGGTATCTACAGTAAGAGGTTTTGGCCGATCTCTGGGCCAAAGCCCGAGGCACAGCACCACATCATGCTGGACACGGGTGCCCTGACGAGCGCGCTTAGGCGGTATCGGCGCGGGGAGCGGTCGGACGAGAAGGGACTGCTAGACATCCCACGTAACTACGCAGATGCCCGAAAAACGATCAGACATCTAGAGGGGCTGGGGTACGCCAAAACAAACCACGAAAAGGTGCAGGAACTTATCCGGGATCGCCTGCGGTAATTTTGCATTTCCGCAGGCCCGTGCTAATGTCGCCCGCACCCTGAAAGGGGTAAGGAGTTCTCATGTCCCAGAAGGCAAAGAGCGCGCTTATCGCGCTCATCTCGTTTATCGGCGGCCTGCTTAGCGGCCTTGTCGGTGCCCCCTACACTGGCCTCGTTGACGCAGGTACCAAGGTCGCCGTCGAGGTAGTTGAGGCAGTCCCCACTACTCCCGCGCCCGTTGAGACGCCTGCTGCCCCCGAGCAGACCGAGGCTAAGGATGCCGTCGTTGAGCACGTCACCGATGACGCGGCCCTCGTGGTTCCCGCCCCCGCAGCCCCGTAGCCAAGTAAAACAAGAAGGGCTGGGGTTTCCCCCAGCCCTTCTCCTCTCTACCTACGCCGCTATACCTTCTCGCTCACGAAGGTGTTTAGCTCGCGCGCTGCCCTAATGACGTCCTGAACGTCAAACTGGGGCCACTCGCCCGGTTCCTTCTTGTCCTTTATGGACGCTTGGAACTTGCCCTGTGCGTTGGTGACGACGATCTGGTACGCGAGGTGCAGTAGATCCTCGCGGATCTGGTATCCACTCTTTTCGGCCATTGTGTACTCCTGTCTGTGTGTTTGCCGGGAAGCCCGGCTCGCGTACAGTAACCGTAAGAGAAGAGCGCGCAACCCCCGACTACGCTACCTTTGCATCAAACGCACAATAAGGAGTGCTCATGAACCTCAGCCCTCATTTTACTTTTGACGAACTGACCCGTACCAGCCAGACAGCGTTGCAGGCCAAGAACCGTTCAGAGGCGCAGGCCTTCCTTAAGCCCCTTACGGAGCTGGCCGCGTTGCTGGAGGTTATCCGTACCCATTTCGGCAAGCCCTTGAAAGTCAACTCGGGTTTCCGTGGTGCTTCCGTCAACGCAGGTACTCCCGGCGCAAGCAAAACCAGCCAGCACATGAAGGGCGAGGCCGCCGATATTGAGATCCCCGGTATTGACGATGCGGAGCTTCACCGCTGGATCGTCAAGGATTCGGGCCTGAAGTTCGGGCAGTGCATCCTTGAGCGTCCTCCTGGCAAGTCCTGGGTACACGTCTCCATCCGCGGCACTCGTGACCCGAAGTTGTGCCAGCAGGCATTGACCTTTGACGGCAAGAGCTACAACCCTTACAAGGGCTAAACCCTCGGAGATCCCATGCCTATTACCCCCAAAGAAGCCATCGACCTCGGTATTGAAGGTGAGCAGATCGTAGAAGTCCTCGTCAAGGCCCTTCGGCGCGACGCGGATGGAAAGGTCCGCATCACCAAGGAAGAACGCAAGGAGATCTCCCAGCGGCTCGTCAAGTTCGCAAAGCACCTCGTGCGGGATATCGCTACGTAGCGGAGCTAAAAGAAGGGCCACAGGCACCCTTCGACCGGCCTACAGGTCCGCAAGCACTGCCACCTGTTTGGCGGCGTACTTGCGGGCCTTTGGCCCTGACCCGTTGTACTTGCGGAACATCTCCCGTTCCGACGAGGAGCTGTCCCGCAGACGGCGGAGGATGGTTGCGGAATACCGGAGATTGCTCTCCGGGTTCCACATCTCCCAGCCGTCAGGAGATGTGCCCAAGGTCTTGGCCCAGACCTTGGGGTGGATCTGAGTCAGGCCGATCTCGCCCGAGGATCCCCGGGCGGAGTAATCACAGCCTGACTCGCGCCAGACGGTAACGGCCAGCCACGCGGGCTCGATGCCCGCCTCGTAGGCGGCATCTTCAATCAGAAAGCCCATCCCTTCCGGGTATGGGTGAGTGCAGCCTTGAACCCAGGGCTCAGGGAGGCACTCACCGAGATCGGTAGTAGGGACGGGTTCGACGGCCGTCCCACAAGCGAGAAGAAAGAGAAGCAAGTGTCCTCCAGAGTAGGATGGATTCCTACGCTATGGACTTATGCCAGTTTCTTCCTACCTTTTGACCAAGACCGTCCTACTGCCTGCGGCGTCTCCCGAGCCGCGCCAGTAGGGAAGAAGCCACTTGTGAACAAGGTGCTTCTTCTTACCTCCTTCCTCTTTGGTGGAGAGAACGGGCTGGTCCTCCGGGTTTGAGACCCAGTAGGAGTGGATATGCCCCGCCACGATGTGACGAACCAAATCCTTCTCAGTCCCGCCGGTGCCGCTCGACTTCTGCGAGGCTTTCGCCTTCTCCGAAAGGCGCAGGATTGTGTGTGGGAGGCACGAACGCCCCTTCGCATTTTCCCGCTCCCGCTCCCGCCGGATCTTGCGATCCTCTCCGCGCAGATGAGGCGCGAGATCTTCGATGATCTCGGTGATCTGCCCCTTCGTGCGCTGGAGCAGGTACAGCAGGTTGGTCACCATGTAGACCAACTCCTGATGCCCCAGCTGCTCGCGAGCCACCTCGCCGACCTTCAACGGCCCACCCGGCAGCAGGTGGAATGTGAAGAGGGCATCATCGACGGGGGCAAGGCTGTTCTTGTCCGCGTAGCCGGCCTGCTTGTCTTCCCCGACTGCGACGATTGTGACCCCCGGCTGTTGGACTAAATCCGCAAGCGGCGTCGTCTCGTCAATTTTCTGCCCACGCTTGGCACTGTCTGCGTGGCAGCGGACCAAGTTCTCGCAGAGGTAGAACCCCTCAATCTTGTGTTCCCCGCTCTCTTCATTGAAGATGTGGAAGATTGGGGGCACGACCACGTACATGCCGCTGACCGGCACGCGCGGCAGGAGGTCAAAGTTCTCCATCGGCGGCCGGGTGTTGACGAGCGCCCACGCCAACTCCTCTTCCAACACGTACACGGGGCACTGGTTCGTGCACCAGTTGTAGAGTGCTGAGACAGACAACACCTGCGTGTTGTCTGCCATTCGGGGCTTACCCACGGCCCGCGCCAGGGAGATGACCACCGTTCCGACGTCCTCGGCCGAGGCGGTGTCCCCGTAAATCTGCCGAACTGCGGCGATGAGGGGAGCTGCCCCTCGCAGATACTTTTCAGGATGCTGGATTTTACGCAGCGTTTGCTGTCTTGCCATTCAGGCTCCGTATGCGACGTTCCGCGTCGCGGCGGTTGGCGTAGTGGTACCCAAAGGAGAGGAACAACTCCTCACCTCCGAGCAGAAAATTGCCCTTCACCGCGCGAAAGGCTTCATGCGTTGGGCCGTATAGAACGCCCGACTTTGTTTTCCGCGCCACGACCCATCGGCCGTTGACGCAGGTCATTCTCCCTCCGTGAACCAGAACTGTAGGAACTCCGTGACCCACGGCTCGGTGCGGTAGCGAAGCACCTCAACGTCGTCGGTGTCTCCCGCCATCCACGGGGAGCCGTTGATGAACTCCGTAAATCCGCCGAAGCCCATGGTGGGCTCAGCGTACTCGTGGAGCATTTTGAGGGAGGGGAACCGCTTGGCGAGGGCGGGGATGAGTTCTTGGTCCTCTTCCCACTCGGTCTCAAACTCGTAAACAACTTTCCCTGGCTCGATGTCGCTAACGACTTCGATAGCCCAGAGGCTGCTTGGGGCTTCAACGCCCAGCTTCTGTGCCAAAGCCTTCACATCAAAGACCCTGTCACCGTTGACGAAGGCGATGAACTTCTCAACCTCTTCCTTATCCCCGAGCACCGTCACCTGCTGAAAGCAGTAGTTGGACACAGAACCTCACTAAGAAGGCGTGTATTGCCTTCATAGATTTATGACCTAAAAACAAAGACCCTGGGCGCTGCCGCACACCAGTTGCACCCAGCCACCGTCAGCGGCCCAAGGTCTTTGTCAGAAAGCTACGCGATAGCCAGCTCAATCGGGAACGAGCGCGCCAGCGTACGCTTGAGGCGCACGTTGAGGACCTCCGCCATAACGGTCGGATCCTTTGACCGGCGGCGAACGTGCATAATGATCTTCATCACGTTCTCGGGGCTAGTCCCCTGCGCGATGCGTGCCATTGTCTGTTGTTTACCTGTTTTAGTCTTGGAGATCACGCGCACGTAGCGCGTATCGGCAGACTGCACCAACGCAATCACATCGTTCAACCGACGTTGGATGTCGGGGCTCTCCCACCCGACAGCCAGAGGGGCTTCGGTAGGTGCGGGTGTCTCTACTTCCTGCGCCGGCGTGAAACTCTTCATCGCAGCCGGAAGTTCTACTTCCGGCCGCGGTTCGTTGCGCGCCAGCTCCGCCAGCTCCAGAGCCCGCAGGAGCTCAAGCGCCTCGCCGACGCCGCGGTGTCGCTGATCAAGCTCGAGCTCACCCGCCCGCAGAGCACCGAAGCGCCGGTCTGAACGCCCCCCGGCGTGGGCCCCAGGCCCCCGCGTCCCCGGGGCCAGCAGCTCAACGACAAACTTCGGTAGGAACACCGGCTCGTCGTCGATCTCAAAAAGCCAGAAACCTTCGGCACCGTTGTGCGTGGTCTCAAGGCTCCTGAACGCCCCGTGGTTCTTGATCTCCACCTTCTTATCTTCAAGCGCCTTGTACATTGCGTACATGGCCGTCACTTCGTCCTTGGACTCGAACATTTTGACTCCCTGAACGGGAAGGTACGATTACCTTCCCGCCAGAGACTTATGGCAGAAATAAGTTAGCCTTCCTGCCACGTGCTCGTTGCGTGATTGAACGTGTAGACCTTGCCCTTGCGGACAATAGTCTCCACGCCGTCAAGCCAGGACGAGTCCTCCGAGTGGATTGCGGTGAACACGCCCGCCGCGTCTACGAGAAGGCCGTAGCGCGCCGCGTTGAACTTGTTGGCGCGGACGCACTCAAGCTGGCGGTTGCCGCCGGCAAACGTGTCGCCAACGATGGGGAAGTAGGTCTTGCGTGAAAGTGAACCCTTGCGTGCCATGATGAAGCTCCTATGAAATGCCTTTTCGGCAATTTGCCTATAAACAGGGCTGGTCATTTTGGCGAGCGCGGATAGATGGATTTTTATGGCGCACCTATCGTATACGGGTAAGGACGGGAAACGAACAACCGCCGGACTTGCGGGAAACCGTAGCCTTTCTGCGCACTTGAAGGATCTTGCTGTACTTGGTACTGCCGCAAAGAACGGCGTGGAAAAAAGGGAAAACAACGAATGGATCATGGTTCCCCTGACGTACGTCGTGCGTCCGTCCGACGAATTGCGGGTGCGGTCCCCAGCTCAGAGCCCACCGGACGGGCTCGCGAAGCTAATCCAGTCAGTGCTGAGCCAGGTCGTCCCAAAGCGCAGATCAAAGTCCTTGAAGTAGGCAGGCGGGGTACTGCGCTTCAAGAGTTCGTACGTGAAGGGCAGCGAGAGTCCCTTGCGGCAGATGGGATTCAGACGCAACTACTTGATGTGACTGCGAAGGCCCCAGGGGTGCTGAACGAGATGCTCATGCGCGCGATGGAGAAGGAGTGCCCCGACGCAGTCCTTATTCGCGGCGGCGAGGTGCTGTCCGTCATTCAGCCGCCACGCTCTTTCGTGCCGTTCTACTTTGATCACTGCACTCCCTACGAGTTTGGGGCATCGAGTCCCCTGCGCACGAAACTGGCCCTCATGCGTTCCTGTTTTTGCTACAGCAACGTTGCGGAGGAAGCCCTGCGCGCGGCGGGAGTAGGCCGGGTGCGCGTTGTGACCGGACCCCGAGTTCCCTACATTGGGTTGCCGCTCCCTGAGAAACTGACGATTGGCGTTCTCAAGACCTCGGCCGACGCGGCTCAGACCTTGTCCAGCATCGTGTCGATGCGCGAGAAGCACGAACGCGACTACCGCATCGTGTCCGCCATCAAGATGAACGGCGTAGATCTGCTGCCCTCCGATATTGATGTAGCCGAGGCCTCAACCGTACTCGTGGCACCCACGGATTTTGAGGACATGGGGCAGCCGCATGAGGGGGCCGCACTCGCGCTGGCGTTCGGGCGTGCGCTGATCACCACGCAGACCTCGGGACTCTCGCAGGTAAACTTCCCCGCCGGCACGTTCATTCAGGTCGTCAAGTATTCCGCGAACTCCTACGCCTCGGCGGTAGAGGTATTCCTGGGCAGCAATACCCAGCGGAAGTTACTTGAGTGGGCAGCGGAAGACCGTACCTTTGCGGACACCACTCCGGGTATTATCCGGAAAGGCTTGGAGAAGTGATGCGCGTAGAAGATGTACCCCAGACCGGGCGGGATCGCCGTCGCACCCTTCGGCGCGCACGCACTGGCCTTGTTGTGCCCGAAACCCCAAAGTACGCGGACGCGTTCAAGACGTTCTCCAGCTTAGAGCTGTTGTTCGACGCCTTTGATCGTGAGAAGACTCGCACGGATAACGTGGGTCAGTTTGCTAACGCACTATCATCTGCGTGGAACGGGAGGAAGTCATGGCGGATTTGAAAGTCCTTGTCCCCGCAACGTGCCCCCACTGTTCGTCTAAGAAGACGGCGCGGGGAGGCTATTTACCCGCAGAGGGCGGCTCCGTGTGGAAATGCCGGAACCCCGAGTGCGCGAAGTCTTTCACGGTAAAGACACTAATTTTTCAGAAGGCACCTTGACGCATGTACTGACACGTGAGTACATGACAGGGCATGAACTGGGAACCTGACGACATTGAACCGGAAGAGGAACCGGAAGGTGCGCAACCCGCACCCTCTAAGGGGCCTCCCGGACTTCGTTCGCGCGCAGACGACGTTCTTGACGCCGTGGCCGGTCGACCCATTGGTGCGCGGCACCGTCCTTGCCCACGATGCCAGTCCGATAAGTTTGCGGTGGTCTCGCCCTTAGAGGGCGGCATCGCATTTCGTCGGTGCCAAAAGTGCAAGTTAGAAATCCCCTGGGCGTCCGTCAGCTCGCGGCTCATTACAGAGCAGCACCGGATTCCCTCCTCTTCGCCTGGTCCGTTCTCCGGGCAGGCCCCGCCCTCACCCGAATTTTCAGACCCCAATACCCCACTCTTCAAGAAGAAGTCCCGGAGCTAGTTTATGTCGAAGACCACGACGCAGTTTTCCGACGCACCCGCATCTCCGCCGCCGTACCGCAAGATCATCGATCAGGCAAAGGCACGTGCAGCGCAGCAGGAGCGCCCTGGCCCGATGCAGGGGGTTCCGCGCTTTGATCAGCTCCCTGACCGCAATGCGTCTATGCCTGTTCAGCCCGTAGCAAACCCGGACAAGCCGTTCCTTTCCGCGCAGACCGCAGAAGGACTGAAGGCACTCAACGCGCAGATTACGCGTTCGCAGCCTGTCGAGCCGGAAGAGGGTGAGGAGGGTGCCCAGCCGGAGATGCTTACTCCTGTGCCGCTTGAGTTGAGCGATGACGAGAAGCTGCGTCAGGCAATTGAGAAGCGCCTGACTCCGATTGATATCGGGCAGTACCTCCTCTCCGGCAACGAGGTAACGCAGAACATTCCCATCATCCCCGGCAAGCTTGAGGTGAAGTTCCGCACGATTACCGAGTACGAGGAAGGCTGGGTTGACACCTACCTCGGCAAGCAGAGGGAGTTGACCAACCGGCAGGTTCTTCGTGCGCTGAACGAGTGCAGCCTCGCCTGCTACGTTGAGAGCGTAAACGGCGTGAAGTGGCCGCCCTCCGTTGGCCGAGATGGGCAGGTCATCCCGCAGAACATCGACGAGCGCCTTTCGCGCGTTCGTAAGTTTCACTCCAGCATCTTTGCCCTGCTTGTGCAGAACCTTGGCTGGTTCGTTGAGCGGGTCAACAAGTCGCTGACTACGGAAGCCCTGGGAAATGGCTAAGAACCCCAGTCGGGTGGGCGCGTGCCAACGTGCTCTACGACAAGATGAGGGAGCCTCCGCGCTACGGCTCCTTGCTGGAGGTTCTTTGCCTAATCATCTGGAAACACCGGCAGTCGCTCATGGTTGCTAGTGTCCGAGCGCAAGCGCAGGCGGCTATTGGTGGCGATGCCGCCGTAGAGGCGTTCAAAGAATTCAAGTCACAGGTCAACCGTATCGAGGTCGAGGACCAAGAGAACAAGATGCGCTCCGCGCTCAAGGACTGGGCCAAGGTACCTGAGATCCGGTTCAAGCCAGTAGCACCTCTGGGCACCGCTCCGTCGCTGCCCTCCACGATTAGGGCGTCAGAGGTAGACGCAGTAGACGAGCACAAGGAAGCCATCCGCCGCGTGCTCAGCAGTTCCAAGCTTCGCCCCCTTCCAAGGACAAAATGACTCTCATCGCATACGGAGAAATCCGATACCTGACGGGCGAGGCCTCCCTGTTCGCGCGATTTGCGCAAGCAGACGGCGCGACCTTTGACATGCCCCTCAGCGAGGAGCAGTTCACAATTCTGCTTGCCGGCGTTGGAGCGGGGGTACCCGCCCCTGCTTCTCAACCGGCGCAGAAGCGTGCGTTGTCGGCGGACGACGAGGAAGACGGGGTAGAAGATGCCCGCCCGTTTTCCGTAGCGTTCCGAGACGAGGATGATGACGAGCTATGAGCGACCTACTGCGCCTTGAGCACAAGATCGACCTGGTCATTGCTGCTCTCCAGCACAAGGGCATCATGCTGCCTACGTCTGATCTCCCGCAAATGTGGGAGATGGGGACGCCCGGCGACAACTGCCCAGCCTGCGGGGCGCAGGTACGCTTGACGCTCGACTTTGTGAAGGAGGGCATCGTACGCACTTGCGCCTGTGTTCCCCCCATCCGGCCTGTCGCCGGAATCTCAGCACTTCTCACCCCACCCGTATCAAGGAACGACAATGTCCTCAGTCTCAAGTCCGAAGCAGACGACCCAGTTTCATCCGACTCTCCGCCGCAAGGTGGTGGCATCAGCGGACGTGTTGCTCCAACAGGTTCAGGTCGTTGATAAGGACGGCGCCATTCGTAGCCTGATCGTATGGCGCTGTGGCACCGACGGCTTCTACGCCGAGAGTATCGCCGCGCTCTCCGACCCCCAGCGTCTGAAGGTCCTCCCCACCTGGGTCAAGGAGCAGCTTGAAGCCCTTGCGTCTGATCGTGACCTCGATTGGCGTGGCCACTCCAAGAATGGCGCAAAGCCGGTATCTGCTCAGGTTCCGATGTCGCTACCCACTACCGCCCCTGCTGCCCCTGTAAAGGGCGGTGACGACGACCTTCCCGACTTCAAGTCCGCTTGAGAGGTAGCTATGGCGACCGTAAAGGATGATCGTCTTCAGATCCGTATCGACGCGGACCTGAAGGCTCGTTTCAAGAACTACGCCGACAAGCGCAGGGTTGAGATGAGCCAGATCCTTGAGGATTACATTCGCCGGCTTCTCAACAAGAAGGGCGACGATGTTACCTGAGATCGAAGCTAAGGTTCCCGTTACAGAGGTCGTGCCCCTCGTGGGCACAACTCTGTCAAGTTTGCTTGAGCAACTGAAGAGTATCTTTGCGGGTACATATCGGGTTTCCCGGTTTGTTTACTCTCGTGGGGAATCTCTCAGAGTCGAGCGACTCGTACCTGTGTCAGCTGCGAATGCTGCGCGCGATCAGTTTGCTACACCATTTCAGTTTGCGCGGCAGCACTCACGAATTGAGCTACAGGAACGGGACGACTTCGATATCTCGTTGAACATGGTTTTCCGGGCAATCACCCGTTGCCGTGATGAGAAGTCGCCTGCGAGATTTCTGGTTTGTCGCCAGGAATCTCGTGCGAATCAATGGGTGTTTGACGAGGCTAAGTTCTCGTTGTCTACAATCTTCGGCCTCACTGTCTACGAAGACCCCGACACGCCCGAGGGCTGCCTTGTCGTGTGTGGATCAAGTGCCGGTGACCTTATCTCTGACACGGAGTTTAGCGTCGTATGCCGCCTGAAGGAATAAACGAGCCGCCGGAGCAGGAGCAGGCGGAGGACTATTCCTCTTGGGATACCCTTCCGTCTGACCCTGAACTTGAAGACCCCCTACAACAGCTGTACGCGCTAATCGAGCGCGATCTTGGGATGGGACATGTTCACGAGTCAGATTGAAAACTCCTCCGTTGTCAGCTTAGTCTCTGAGGAGACAAGCGAGAATGGGGGGTCGCACAAGGTTTTGCTCCGCGTTACAGATATGCGGCGCTGGAACAAAATGGTGGTCGCGCTCCTTAAGGCCCCAGAGGCCTCGGCAGACGAGCCCTCCTTTGGGGTATCCATCCGAAAGGAGTATTACCTGGACGAGGGCGGATCTCCGACATTCTGCTGGGTACTCCTATTCTGGGGAGACATCGAAGATGCCGTAGAGTTTTGTGGTCCCCTGCTTGGGAAGAGCTACGCGCCTCCTCCGCCACCTGCGGGTGCGGTGGTTGCTGCTCCTTCTGCCAAGCGACAGGCGATCCCTTTGCAGAAGCGCCGTGTCACGTCTGAGGACGGCACGGAGCGGGTGCTTACCGTCGTACCCCTCGGCGGCCACGTGGCCGAACGAAACACCAAGGGTAAATCGCCACGGCGTGCCTTTGTTGACAACACCAACTTTGCAAACGACGGTAGCCACGCGCAGGAGTCCTCGATATGAGCCAGGACAACACCCAGTTTGAGCAGTTCCGCGCTCGCCTCTATGAAGAGATTGAGGTGGAGACTGCCAAGACCGCTGCGGAGATGGAGAAGAAGGCTCGGTTCAAGATCCAGCTCTTCTTCCAATCGGAGCGTTCCGACAAGAAGCCTGTGGCGTTCACGCTATCGGTGTGGGAGTCCGGCAAGCGCCTTCACGGCGGAGGGGACGAGTGTCTCTTTATTTGCCGGCGTCAGCGCGGGGCCACAGCAAAGCCCTTTGACGTAATGGGCAAGGAAGTGAAGAGCCCGATGGGGTGTGGTGGCTTCATCTCCGGCGACCTTGTGTCCGACGACGGAAAGATGGTCTGCCCTCACTGCATGCTCGCGCATACCAGCAGCGAGGTAGGGGACAGCGTGTTCTTCCGCCTAACTGCCGACAAGGCTGCGTCCGTATTAGAGCAGTGGTGGCACCGCCTTGGGTGTGACGCAGACATCTACATGAAGTACTCGCCGCGCGACATCCGTGTGAAGATGATGCAGGACGCCTACGGAGTACAAAAGGCGCGCGAGCTAAAGGGCATGACAATCTACCCGCTTGAGAACATCCTTAAAGACACATCAAGCGGCACGTCTGTCCATTCGCGCTTCCGTGCGCTACTATTGGCGTGACCAGAGGCATCTATGCAGAAGATCGCGAAGCCGGGCGAGGCACCTAACTACCGTCCGGCAGAGAACTCGAACGCCAGCTGCCAGGCCTGTTTCTACTTTGGGAAGTACAACAACGGGTCTGGGTACTGTAACCAATACAAGTTCTCGGCGCGCGAGGCGTTTACCTGTGACGGGTTTACCCCCTCGGCTCAGAAGTCCGCGTCTGTGGCGGGTAGTGGGCCGTTCCTAAAGGGGCGGTACTCATGAACGCCAACGTACTCTCCGCCTTCTCCAGAGAACTGACAAAGACCGCCGCTATCTCCGGTTCTAAAGAAGATGTCAGGTCCGGAAAGAAGGTAGACGCCTTCTTCCTCTCTGCGGAACCTAAAAAGAAGTGGGATGAGTTTAAGGAGAACGTCGAGCGCCGTTCCTTTGTGCAGAGGATCTTGGCTGATCCACGTACAGACCAAAAGCTTCTTGTCCATGCCGACTCTATGAATCGACTGGCAACAGGCCAACGCCTCGGGATGGTCCCCGGAGCAAACGGAGAGACCTACGAGATCAAGCGTCTGCGCGGCTCCGGTGAGCTGGGGTGTACCTGCGCTGATTGGCGCTACAAGAAGTCGGTAGCCCCTCCAGGCGAGCGGGAGTGTAAGCACATCCGTATGTTCCACGGAGGCTAAAAATGACTCCCTGCTTGGGCGGTTCACCGCTTCTCCCAGGGAGGCTCCTACTTCCCTCTCGGTCCGTGGGCCAGCCTTCCCTCCTCTTCACGAGGTGAGAGGTTTTCTGAGCATAGGCATTATAACTGTTTTTCAATTTCTTTAGTCCCAAGAGGCAGGACCCCATGAGCAAGACTGTTGGCGAAGTTCTACAGGAAGTCCGCGAGTTGAAGGAACGGGCAACCGTTCATCAAGCCCTCGCAAGCTACCTCCGCACATACTACATGGGGCGTGACTCCGGTAAGTCGCAGAAGCAGCTTAGCTGCGATGCATCCCCGGTGTCTGAGCGGGTGGTCGAGGAGATCGCTTGCGAACTTGAGGAGACCGCCAAAGAAGCGGTCGGTATCGCCAACAGCACACTCTCGGAGAAGTATGATGGGTAGCCCCAACCGCAGCGCACGCAACCTTGCCACCTCGGCCACTGAGACTGCAAAGCAAGCCGTAGAGGTCACTAAGGACCATCAACTGCTAATGACTCAGGTGCTTGACGAAATGTCCAAGCTCACCGAGGCTATCGACATCATCTGGGCACAGCAGGAAGCTATGCGCGGCGCAATGGAGGCGATGGACACTACCCTTGCCGCCCTCAAGCAGACCGTGCTTCGGTCGGGCAACGTCGCTTCGACGCAGTTCGAGGAAGCCGAGCGGTCCTTTGCGGAGAAGAAAGCAAAGATGCGTGCGGCGCGGGAAGCGGCGCTTCAGCAGGCAGAACTTGCAAATGAACCGGAACCCGTAGACAATAAGCCCTCCCCTGTCTCACCGGGCAGCTCCAGCTACCCATCAGAAGCATTCGTCTTCGGAGGATAAGATGCCCAACCAGGAAGCCCTTGTAGCCCACGCTGACCTTGTAATGGATTTCTTGGGGCATCTCCGCATGATGCACCTGTGGTTCCACGGGGCACACCACCTTGTCAGCGGGGTCTCTTTCTCCGGCGACCACGTCAACCTGTTCGGTACGATCTACACCGAGATCCAAGAGCAGATGGACGGGGCCATCGAGAAGTTTGTAGGGCTGATTGGCGAGGACATGGGCGACCCGCTTGCAATCACGACGAAGGCTCTTGAGGCGATGCACACGTACCAGTCTCCCGCTCACCGTAGCGCGACTGCGATTGCGATGACTGGCCTTCAAATCGAGAAGGACTTTCTCGGTCTATGCGAGGAGATGTACTCCGTCCTCAAGCAGAACGACGCAATGACGCTGGGGCTTGATGACTTCATCATGACCACGGCCAGCGCGCACGAGACGTTTGTCTACCTGCTCCAGCAGCGCGTGCGTGAAGCAATGCAGACTCAGGCACAAGCACAGGGAATGGCACCTCTCGCGCAGGGACAGTAGCGTGTACCGGGCCTTCTTTGCGGAACTGGAAAAGATCGCTGCCGGCCCTCACATCTTTGAATACGACCACCCGGACGAGCTTTTGAAAGGGTTTCCGGAGTTGCACGGCAAGGGCCCTGCAGGCGCCCTAATGTACGAAAAAAGTGACCTATCTCGACTTCCGCAGCATATTCAAGGTCAGCTACACCCCGGTCGCCCCGTCTTGGTATTACCGTCCCGGCATCACATGACGCAGGCGATGCAGGGAAACCACACTCTTGGCAATGACCTGTACGATGTGGTGCGTCGGCATGAAATGACACACTACATGCAACTGAGGAAGGGGCAGCTTCCTGCGGACGGAGAACGAGGCCTCGCTGCTGCCGCAAAGGTGCTCAAGGCGGAGCTTGGTGCGAACCTATCTTCTCTCAAAGCTCGACTCTCCCCAAGCATGGGATCAAAGATAAAAGGGGTCGTGGGCGTGGCAACACCACTGAGCGCGGGGATGTCCACCCACGCCGCGATCAAGGGCATGGGCGGCTACAAAACCTTATTTCGACGCTGATGCAATGCGTTATACTGTCTATGGCGGGGACTCCCTCCTGAAGTCCAACCGTAGTCTCTTCCCCGCCCGCTTGGTCGTTCGCGATGCATCATGAGAGACGCAGTAGGCTAGGTCCGCTCTGAGCCAAAATCAGCCCTGTTAGAAG
>Ga0181349_1000510_pt1 | contig 16641 bp, 17 predicted proteins | sample Su13VDMM110SD_FD_130106 | JGI IMG/M metagenome (GOLD analysis project Ga0181349, IMG submission 130106) | Freshwater viral communities from Lake Michigan, USA - Su13.VD.MM110.S.D | ecosystem: Environmental > Aquatic > Freshwater > Lake | place: USA: Michigan | collected 2013-07-16 | reverse complement strand
TTTTCATTTTCAACTGGATAAAGAAATTCTTTAACACCTGCTTTAATCCCTCCCAAGAATTTCAAGTCTAATCCGCCAATTTCTGTGCATTTACCATCCAACGAATTCTCGCCCGTGATTGCAATATGACTCTTAATTTTTCGGTTATTTAATAAACTGAAAATAGCACAAGTGATCGCGGTTCCCGCTGAAGGGCCGTCCTTGGGGACACTTCCCTCGGGACAATGCAGATGAATTCCGTGTTTCTTTTCTTCATATAATTGATGCACTTTTTCCTTGTTTTCATACGAAGTCAAATTCCAAGCAAGTGTGAGAGCAACATTCATAGATTCAGTCATGGTGTCGCCCTGCAATCCCGTCAATTTTAATCCTAAAAATGTATCAGATGGGAAAAATCTAGATTGAATTGGGAGTGTTCCACCTGATCCCGAATCAGACGCCCACAACCCGTTTATGACACCAATTAAGCTCTCGTTTGGAACTTGTTTATGAACAACTCCGCGTTTATCTTTGAAATACTTTGTTTTGATATCTTCAATTGTAATATTAATGGGGTAATCGTAGTTATCATTTTTCAAAATATTCAAATTTACCTCACCGACAATTTCAAATATGACTTCCTTCATTTTTCTAACACCTGGTTCAGATGTATATTCTTCTATTATAAATTTAAGAACTTCATCTGCAATAATAATTATACCTTGTAATCCCATTTTTTTATATACTTCAGGTAATGTGTGATCTTTTGCAATTACCAGTTTATCTTCAAGAGAGAGAGTTGAAAATTTAATGCGATGAATGCGGTCTAATAAAATCTTATCAATGGCATCAACATCATTGTAAGATAGCACGAATAAAACCTTGGACAAATCTAAATCAATTCCAGAAAAATACTTGTCTTGAAAAACATCATTTTGAGTGGGGTCTAACAAATGCGTCAATATACCAACAATTTCTCTCCCATGTTCGGTCTTGGAAATCTTATCCAATTCATCAATAAAAATAATAGGATTCATGCATTTTTTATCTATCAGAATTTGAACAATCCCACCCCAAGTTGAACCAACATATGTATAATTATGCCCATGCAAAGTGCTTCCGTTGCTATCACCACCCATTTGTATCATTGCAAACGGTCTGCTATTTCCCTTTTCATCTTTTAAACAGTTTGCTAAACCTCGTTTTGCGAGAGAAGTTTTGCCTGTTCCAGGAGGCCCTTCAAACCCAAAACAATAGCCATCTTGCTCACCATTAATCCATTGACCAATTATTCGCTCAATTTGTTTCTTTGCTTTATCATGACCATGAACCGCTTCATCTAATGTAGTTTTAACGTTTTTAATATAATCTGTAATTTTTCCAAAATTGGTTTTAATTGTATTTACTTCAGTCATAATATTTGCAGAAACATCAAATTGTAGAGTTGAATTCATCAAAATTTCCGGTTTTGTGTTGTAACAAATATCCACAAATTGCGTTACAGTTAATCCCAATTCTTTCTTATTTTTTCCTTGATGTTGTATGGGTGCTATATTTAACGGTTCATTTTCAATAAGCGCATTAATGACTGTAATTTTTGCCAAAAGTTGTTGCTTGTCAAACGATAATATTTGTTTCTTGATTTTCTTCAACATGGCAATCCCGTTGGTTTCAACTAATTTTGTTGTTATTTTTTTCACATTTGACAATATTTCAATGCTTGTATATTTATCCTTCTTTTGAATGTCAGGAACCAGTTCTGTTATTTTCGGGTTTTTTAGAATCTCTTGCATTTGTTTCCTATTATCGTCCATAACATTCATCACAGGTTCCTTCGTATATACATTAAATGGAATTTTTAATAAACCATCCAAATATTGACGCGCTTTAGATCCAGAGTCTTCTGATTTTGCCTTTACTTCTTTTAATTTTACCATTGCCTTTTCTTTAACAGAATCACCCGTTTTCATTAAACAAATTTGTTGTTCCAAAGGAATCTTATTTATATCAAAATTAGACAAGTCATTGGTATATTGAATCGTTTTTTTCATTGCCTCGCGAAAATATTGTTTGATGGACCATGGAAAGCTATCAAATAAAATTGTTTGTTCAACCGTATCTACAGTTCCATTGACATCATTTGACAACAAATCATATAATAAATAAGCCATGTATTTGTTATCGTAATCGGTTGAACTTATAAGTAACTGCACCAACATATTACGCTTTGTATATAAATCGCTTCCAATAAAATCTTTCACTGCAAATAACAACGTTTTCTGTTTTAATAACTTATATTGCGTTAAATATCCGATGTATCTATTGTAGATCTCCGTGTGACTCAATATGAAATAATCTTTCAATGTTAATGATGCAAAATACTTTTCAAAACTATCCCCCTTAAATTCTTCTTCGTTTGGTAGGTTATTTTTAATGCTCAAAATTTTATTATTGATATATTTATTATTTAAGAATTGAATAATAATATCATCCACAATTCCATATACTAATAAATGTTTATTAAATGCGCTGTGATAGACATATATTTTTAAACCATACACTTTCAAATGAAATTGTTTAGAATTTAATGAGATATCAGTGCATTCAAAATTTTTAGTTTTATCTGTAATATAATCATCCATAAAGGTAGTTTTTAATTTACTCTCAGAATCTTTCTCGGATTTCTTTAAATTTACCACCTTATATTGCGTGGGATGAAAATATTTTTTTAATAAATCATATTTTAAAGCGTCGTCATCATTAGTGATAATAGCACTATTATTGCCGAAACATATTGACAATAAATCATCAAATGATTCTGTTCCATAACTTTTTAATAAACTAGACAATTCATTATTTAATACTTGCAAATTACTTACTATAGTGTCTGTTGGCAATATAAGGACACCGTCACTGATACTCTTCATTCTTTCACTAATATTATTTAGTGTATTGATGCATGTAGCCATCTCACTAACTCCTAAAATATCCAACATTTTGTTTTTTTGCGCATTTAATATAGTTTTTTGTATAACATCTTGGAAAAAATTCAGTTTTTTCTCAACTAAATTTGTAATATCCTGGGAATTCTTCAAAACCGGCGGATTTTGAATATTTAAAGTCACTTTTTTGTTCATACTATTCTTAATTTATATAGATATTAGAAAAAACACAGTTTTAATGCACGCGCATTTATAATACTTTATAAATGCATTGGGGGATATAATATATCACAAATCATATTAAACATAAAAACGCAATATATATAACTGCAAATGGGAATACCTAGCTACTTTTCATACATTGTTAAGAACCACCCAGAAATTATCAGAAAATTATTAAAAGGTCAGATGCCTATTAATAATTTATACATGGACTGCAACTCTATTATTTATGATGCTGTTCGCAATATTGATTTTGACGCACTCACAGAATCTGCTACTCGCACAATTATAACCAAAGTGGTTCAAAAAATTGAAGAATACATAACACTAATTGCGCCAGATAATAATTTAATGGTTGCATTTGATGGAGTTGCACCAGTAGCAAAACTTGAACAACAGCGCAATCGCAGATACAAATCCTGGTATCAGAATGAAATTTCCAAGTCTATTTTTAAGAAAGCCGCCGGAAACGACCCGTGGAACACGACTGCAATTACCCCGGGAACAGCATTTATGCAAGATTTAAGTATCTCCATTACAAAGCATTTCAATGATCCGGCTAAATATGGCATGTCTAAAGTTATTGTATCTACATCGGATGAAGTTGGTGAAGGGGAGCATAAAATTTTTGATTATATTCGCTGCAATTCTGCTGCACATTCAGATAAAACAACTGTGATATATGGTCTTGATGCAGATCTTATTATGTTGTCTATTAATCATTTGCCCATTAGCGAAAAGATTTTCTTGTTCAGAGAAACGCCCGAATTTATCAAGTCAATTGATAGTTCTCTTGAACCAAACGAGACGTATTTGCTTGATATTCCAGAGTTGGCAAAAACCATCATATTAGATATGAATAATGGTGTTGAGCTCACAAATCTTCAGCAAAAAAATCGTGTGTATGACTATATTTTCTTGTGCTTTATGTTGGGGAACGATTTTATGCCACATTTTCCTGCGGTAAATATCCGCACCGGCGGCATTGACAAGCTGTTGAATGCATACAAGGCGACGCTTGGTGGAACAAATGAAAATCTAACTGATGGAAAAAATATTTATTGGAAGAATGTTAGGAAATTGGTTGAGCAATTGGCGAATATGGAAGACGAGTATTTCAAGAATGAAATGAAGTTGCGAGATAAAAGAGAAAAATTCGCATATCCGTCTGGGACGCCAGAACAGAAATATGCAAAATTTGACGCGATTCCAAATTATGAGCGCGAATTGGAAAAATATGTGAATCCATTCAAGGATGGATGGAGGCATCGTTATTACAAATGCATGTTTAAAATTGATATTGATGAAGAGCGATGCAAGGAAATCTGCATCAATTATTTGCAGGGGCTTGAATGGACTATGAAATATTATACTACAGGGTGCCCAGATTGGCGCTGGTGTTATCAATATAACTATCCTCCGTTGCTGCAAGATCTTATTAGATTCATCCCGTATTTTGATACTACATTCATCAAGGAGAATAATTCCAAGGCAGTGACTCCACTTGTGCAACTTTGCTATGTTTTGCCGAGACAAAGTCTTGGATTTTTGCCTGAAAAGTTGTATAAAAGGCTGAATGAAGATCACACCGATTTATATCCCACGGATTGCGAATTCACTTGGGCCTTCTGTAGATATTTCTGGGAATGCCATGTGGAACTTCCAGAGATTAATGTAAATGAATTGGAGAAATATGTCAATGATGTAATGGCCTAGAAAATGCTTATCAAGCAGATATCCCGGTTTGTATGTTTGCCTTTGCATTGAAACCCATAATAAAATATATATTTGTATTTTCAAATATATATTCTCAGTAAGGGCTTGGAAATGCAGATTTCAGGGGGTCAAAAGTATTCGTGAAAATCAAAAAAGGACAAAAAAAATGTCCAATTTTCAAAAGTGCCGACCTTTTCATGAAATCGTGTTTTTCAAACCCACTTTAGACCATAATGCTCTAAATTTCCAAAAAAAACACAAAAAACTTGTGATGCTAATTTTTTGATATTTTATGATATTTTCGGAAAAAAGATTTAGGAAACTTTTCTGTAGGAACTATATGACAACCTTTCCTACACAACAGTTGCTCTCAACACAAGACTCAACATTCTATTGCAAACGTTGTGACTATTCAACGTCTAAAAAAAGCAGTTGGATAAAACATTTAGCGACAGCAAAGCACAATTCCAACACAATTGAAATAGTTTCCAACAACACGATATGTCCAAACTGCAATAAAAAATACAAAGACAGAAGTGGTTTATGGTATCATATGAAAAAGTGTAAAATTACTTCAAGCGATAGTAGTCATAAAGAAGAACTAACATCCGATTTCAAAATGCTTGCAGAGCTATTCAAGCAACAAATGAATGAAAATCAGGAATTCAAGGAGATTATTATAGAACAGAACAAGGAAAATCAAAAACTTCACCAACAACTGTTAGAAATGGCGAGCAAGATGGGTTCTACAACGAATAATAATACAAATAATACAAATAATAATCAATTTAACCTGCAGTTCTTTTTAAATGAACAGTGTAAAGATGCACTCAATATCATGGATTTTGTGAATACAATCAAGCTGCAGTTATCGGATCTAGATATGATTGGTAGATTAGGATATACAGAAGGTATGAGCAAAATATTTATTCGGAACCTGAAGGAGATGGATATATTCAAAAGACCGATTCATTGCAGTGATCTCAAGAGAGAAACCTTGTATGTGAAGGACAAGGATGCATGGGGAAAAGACACTGACGAAAATTTTAAAATAAAACAAGCTATAAAAGGCATTGAGAATAAAAACATAAAACAGCTTCCACAATGGAGGGCAGAAAATCCAACCGCAGAAGATACAGATACCAAGAAGCACATAGATTATCAACATATATTGTGCGAATCAATGGGCGGTTCAACATTAGAAGACGACGATAAAAAACACGAAAAAATAGTAAGAAATATTGCAAAGGAAGTTGTAATTGATAAAAACCCAGCAAAATAATATATATTATGAATCAGCTTAAAGCCGGTTGGCGGAAATAAATAGTTTAGAATATTTATTTTTAAACTTGACACAGTATAAATGTCCAAGGTGTCCAAAGAGATTATCAATGCTTTTGTTAATCGCGATGAATTTTTAAGATTATTAAAGGTAAATCCTGGTTTAGTAATTGTAAAGCTGGGAGCCACTTGGTGTGGGCCATGCCGGCAAATTGCGCATATTGTTGAGGGATTTTTTGCATCCTCGCCCCCAGAAGTTATTTGCGCTGATATTGATGTGGATGAAAGCATTGATTTGTATTCATATTTAAAGCAAAGACGAATGGTAAATGGAATACCTGTAATTCTAATGTATAAAAGAGGGAATATTTCGTTTGCACCCGACGATAGTGTAACTGGTTCAGACCCAGCACAATTAGATGCCTTTTTCAAACGATGTGGGCTTCATTTGATGACAGTCCAAAAAGCGTATGCGGCTGTTGGTAAATAAAATTTTTCAAAAAGATCTAATATCGCGTATTTCACCAGTATCTTTATTATATACACGAAATTCCTGTGGTATCTTCCTTGAGTATTTTCCTTCAGATACATGTTTTTCGCGCGCTTTTAAATAATGACTTTTAATGGAAGACTTTCTTGAATGATTTCTTAAACCCACAATATCTTTATGCTGTTCATATTCTTCCATATTATCAAAAACAGAATAAGCTTTAACGCACGGAAAATCGTCAAATTCTGGGTCAGTGGGGCATTTTTTATATCTTGGCATCGTTTTTTTGTGAGCCTTTTCGGTTGAACTCAAACTATAATTGCGGATTTGGTTTAATGGTGAATGTATTCTAACGCGTTTTCTTGTTTTAGCTTTTTTGCTAGATGATGAACTTTTTGACGAACTTTTGGACGAACGTCTTGATGAACTTCTTGGACTCGGCATATATAATTGCGTGATAAAAAATTGATTTATTTTATATTAAGAATATATAGAATACTTATAATAAGAACCATGGATCAATCTACTGCGAGAGAAGAGTTTGCAAATCAAGCCGCATTAATAATAAGGGATCTCCAAGAAATGTTGGAAAAAACCAAACAAATTGAGGCATTTCTTACGCAGGAAATTAATCCACGACTTAGCACAGTGGATTTTTACAGACCAGCAGATGAAACGCAAAATTTTCAACCACCAAGAAAACGAATCAAGCTATCAATATCATAAATCTTAATTAGTGATTACATTATAAAAATAAAATCACTAATTATACTATAAAAATGGACGACGAAGAGTATATTAAACCTGCGACTAATGGCTATACAATTTATACGAAAAGTGGATGCCCAAATTGTGTTAAAATAAAAAAATATCTTTGTGAATGTGGTGCAGAGATGCTAGTTATTAATTGCGACGAATATATTATTGAAAATAAACAAGAGTTTTTGCAATTTATTGCCAAATGTGCAGAAAAAGAAATTAAACTATTTCCGATGGTTTTTTTTAATACTGAATTTATTGGAGGTTATGCAGAGGCAGAAACACACTATAAAAAAATAAAAGCGTTTTCAGGAAACTGCGAATTTTAATTTCGCGCATTTTTTTGACTCATAAAAAATTGAAATGCTAAATGAGCATATAAATGAATGCAACCCAACACAATATGAACCAATCAACTATTGAAGACGCAGTTGCGTATGCATGGACACTAAACGGGCTTCCATTTAGGTGGTATGTCAATGGAGAAATGGAAACGTTTTCTGGAGATAATGCATTTTGGTGCGAGAATTCTCCGCCGCCATCCGCAGAAGAAATCCGGGTGCAAGATAAATACATTGTTTGCACTGGATTACCAAATTTAATGCGAAGATTTTGCGGATTAACTATTCCGGGGCTCGGTCCAAAGATTCGTGGCAAATATGGAGATTTATATAAACAATATCCAGGCGGAACCACCGCGTGGTTTGCTTACTTGTATCAGAACAAGCGCGTCCAAAAATTTGACATCAAAGCGCGTTACCCAAGAGGCACACTTTTAATGGCGCGTTACAAGGCAAAGGACTTTGGTGAAAAGGACCAGGGACATCTTGCTGTAGTTTACGATGATGTGGATGAAACAAAAACAATAAAAGATCAACAGATTATTCATTCCACACCTACAACTGATTATAAAAATCGCGATAGTTGCAAGGACCATGGATCAGTAAAAATTGAATCGTTCAATATATCAAATGAACTATTCAAGTGGGATAAGGTTAGTTATTATAAGTGGGTTTGCTTGCCCGAGGATTGGTTGCTTTTAGACTGAAACTGTTATATTGCAGAAGTGTAATTTGAGTAAATCTTTTAGGCTTTTCTGGTTCTTCTTTTGTTAGTTCTTTTATTGCTGCTTCTTTTATTACTTTTCTTATTGCTTCTTTTATTACTTTTCTTATTGCTTCTTTTATTGGTTTTCTTATTACTTTTCTTATTGGTTCTCTTTTTTCTAAAACCGCCGCGTTTTTCAGCTTCCCTATATGCCCGCAAATCATCTGGAAGTGGTTGTCTTACATATTGTTCTTCCTCATCCTCTGTTACATACGTTCTTTCTGCAGGAACTGCTTCGGAATGTCCGTATTGCATAGGTTCAACTTTTGTAAGCCCTTCAGGGTCTTCGGGTTCTTCGGCTTCTGCATAAGCACCCGTTATAAGTTGCGCGGGGTTTGCATCGGTTGCTGTCGCTGGTTTGCAGTAAGTGTGCAAAAGAAGTTTTAAATCGCGCCGTAAAGGCTGTTCCAATGCTTCAAAAAGCGCAGGATTGGTGCATATTTTTTGTAAGTTTCTATTTAAAACCGGATCGTTTGGATTATTTTCATAATATAATTTTATATATTTTACCAGTAAATCAGTGTATATTCTATACGATACTAAAAAATAACGAGAATCGTGACCATCGCTATCAGGCATAAGTAAATAGTCAAGTCCGCTTAATCCATTGTCATCCAAATAAAATGGATCAACCCCTGCCTGGTCTAGTAAAGAATAAACAGTTTCAAGACACTGTTTTGTTTTTTGAATGCAACACTGAATTATTCTATTTTGGTCTGGGCCGCTCATATTATTATACTGATATTTTAAAACAATATAAATATATTTTGACTAAATTATTAATGGACGCCAATAATTCAATCAACAAGTTTAACGAAGATTTTAATAGATATATATCATCGGTTCGTAGTAATTCCTATTTATTTGAAGTAAATAAATGTTGTGGATACTGTGAAATATCACCTATAAATAAATCCGCGACATGTGCTGATTTATATAAAAGTATTATAAGTCAATTTTATCTCAGACCGGAGAATCAAATTAGGGTATATGCAGTTGCATTAGATCTAAGTGGAAATAGATTGTTTATTCAAAATAATGACAAAAGTATAAAAGATCTAATAATGGAAAATAATAACTATTTCAAGCCAATATACCCACTTCCAGTTGATGTCGTATATAAACTTATTTTTGATGATTGTTCTCAGTGTCCCTGTTTAACATTTGCATCAACAGTAAATGGTTAAATCTAGCGCCTTTTATGAGGAATATTTGACGCAACCTTTTCTAATGATTGTATATATGAGCGTTGATTTAGACATTGATAATTATAATTTGCAAGACATTCTTTCTTTATTCAAAATTCCAATTACTTTTGATGAGCGTGATTTAAAAAAGGCAAAACAAATTGTCTTAAAAACTCATCCAGATAAATCTAAATTACCATCGGAATATTTTCTATTTTATTCAAAAGCATATAAGATGTTGCATTCAGTTTGGAGTTTTAGAAAACGGGGTGATGTAGATACCAAGGATCCGAAAAATACGGAGTATTCAAATTATTCAGAGGAAGATTCCAATATTTTGCTAGACAATTTTTTTGATTCTAATGAAAAATTTAAAGATAATGACAATTTTAATAGATGGTTCAATGATCAATTTGAAAAAAATAAACTGCATAATGAATCTGAAACAAAAGGTTACGGAGATTGGTTAAAAACAGATGAGGATATAGAACCTACGAAGAATGTATCAATGGCAACAATGAAACACGAGTTTGATATGAAAAAGGATAAGGCTCGTTCTCTCATTGTGAGAGAAGATATTCAGGAAATATGGGGAAACAATAGCATTTCTTCATCAGAATTATCAAATGATGCTCCTGGAACATACGACTCAGGATTATTTAGCGGGTTGGGGTTTCAAGACTTGTATAAAGCCCACACAGAAACTGTCATACCAGTAACGGAGGAAGATTATGCAAATAAACAAAAATTTAACAGCGTTAATGAATTTATTAGTCATAGAAATAGTCAAGACACAAAACCATTGTCAGAACAACAAGCCCAACAATATTTGGATCAACGAAATTCAAAAGAAGAGGAAAGGGCCGTCAGGAGAGCATATGAATTAGCAAAACAAACTGAACAATCAAAGCTGAAGATGCAAGATTTTTGGAGCGGATTGCAACTATTGCAGAACAAATAAGAAGAAGTAATTTATATACAACTAGATGAAATAAAATATATAATAATATTATATATGTCATTTCAAATAAAAAACCACATCAATTATATTTATCTATTTATTGTTTTGCTAGTTCTTGGGTTTTTATACAATAGATATGAAGATAAAATGGCAAAGGCGGAAAATAATGAAAATTATAGTGCGATTCAAAAATATTTATTAACGGATTCATCTTTAGCTAATAGTAAAAAGCCCATATTGTGGATTCCGATAACATACGAATATAACTCGCGCAATTGGATAAGTTTTGGTTCCCGCAGTTCTTTTGATTTGAACCAACCATATTTATATTTAACAGTAAGAAGTATAATAAATCAATGCGAAGATTCTTTCCACATTTGCCTAATAGACGATGAGTCGTTTGAAAAATTATTGCCGGGATGGACAATTAATACCAAAACACTTGCAAGCCCTGTTTTAGATTATATGCGTTCTCTCGGGATGGCAAAGATTCTATACAATTATGGTGGAATGGTTGTCCCTCCATCCTTTTTGTGCATGCGAAATCTAATGGATTTATATACTACTGGAACAAGTGGAAATAAAATGTTTATTTGTGAAACAATTGATAGAAATATCACATCAACGACGCACGAGTTTTATCCTGATATTACTTTTATGGGCGCACAAAAAGAATGCCCAGTAATGCAGGAGTTGATTGATTTTATGCAAAGAAAAATTTCAGAAGATTATACAGCGCAATCAGAGTTTTTAGGCGATTTCAATCGCTGGTGTAATACTCGCGTGCAAAAACACAAGATAAATTTGATTCCTGGAAAACTAATTGGAACAAAAACAATGGATGATACTACAGTTTTAGTGGATAATTTGTTGTCAAATGATTATATTGACTTTTATCCTCAAATGTATGGAATTTATATACCAGCAAAGGATATATTGAATAGAAGACACTATGAATGGTTTGCGAGAATGTCGCAAAAACAAGTTTTGGAGTCAAATATAATTATTAGTAAATATATACTATTGGCTAGCGCGCCTGATTCTAAGAAGGGAACAATTGAACCAATGCAAAACAATCCCAAAAAATGGATTGGGTATTGGAAAATTCCTTCTGGATTTTGGTTGTGGGGATTTAAACCCCAACCATTTGCAACCCATTTGATCAGACGAAATACCGACCCCAAACCATGAATCCTTCGCTAACGTTACGGATTCTAGTCGCCATCGCTCCAAATTACCTGACAATAAAATTGGTAGATTCATCTGAATCATCTGAGTCATCGGGTGGTGTTCTGCAAGAGATGCAAATAAATATATTGTACATAATTGTATATAATTTCATATTTATGTGATATGAAATTATTAAATATAAAATTTATTGGTTTTAACTGTTTTAATTTTTTAATTTATTATTTTTAATTTTTTAATTTATTATTTTTAATTTTTTATATTGTTTTTTATTGGTTTAATTTTTCTAAAAATAAATGTAGTAAATAATATTGTAAGTAGATTTATCATACTTTATAACAGATGTATATGTAACATTATTAAAATTACAGATTTGGCGTAATATCGTAGTAAAACTATTGTATGTCATTTTTCTCTCCAAATATTTTTGTTTTGATAAATGATAATATGGTTTGCATTTTTCAAAAAAATCAGGCAAAATATTATTAAATACCCCCTTTTTATAAGCATCATGATTTAAGGTGTAATACTTTTCATTTTTAATAGAGATACTTTGTAAGAGGTCAAATAGAAGTTCTTTCGGAAACTCCTTTTTGAATGTCTGATTTGCCATGTATTATACTATATATTATTATACTATACTATACATTTAATAAAACGCTCGTTGGCTCAATATTCCTAAAAGGTTTAATTCGGGGATTCTTTTTTATTTTTATTTTTATTTTTGCGGTTTTTATTATTGGCTGTTGATTTTACTATTGTAATTTCTTCATTAAGAATTTCTGGCTCTTCAATAATTTTAACAGTAGGAACGGGTTCTACAGGATCTTCAACGTCATCAATTTCATCAATTTCATCAATATATGATATTTCCTTGACAAAGTCTTTTCTAATATAAGTTATAGTTGTTTTATCATCTCTAGGTTGCAAATTTATAATATAATGAGTTTTGTTCAATTTTTCTAATCCAACAATATTTTCTTCAGGTTTCATGGTGATGATGAGCTGTTTAATGCTTTTAAGTTTTTGTTCAGAAACGTATTTTAACCATAGTGTTTCATCTCCATCAACATCCATTTTCAAAAATATATTCTTGAATTGTAGTGTATAAAAATCTAAATTAACGCAGTCATCGTCGCGAATATCTGAAATTTTAAAATTAAAACAAGGTAGTGGCATATTTTCGGGTATTACGTTTCGCAATCCAACAAATGCAACCGCCGCAGGAAAATTAAATTTATTTAAAATGATTGGAGTAAAAATGTCGTATGAATTATCATCTGCAGAAATATAATAGTCGTAACCATATATATTTCCAATAACATACGTTTCTTCTATTCCAGAATTTTCAAGGCCAATAGCGCCTTTATTATTATAATTTATAACTCGCAATTGTTCAAGTTTATGCATTTTATAGTATATTATACTTGAAATATAAAAACTCTAGATTTACGCTAAATTATTAATCAAATTATTTGTAAATAGTGCTAATTCTATTTCATCTTCATGAATGTTGTGAAAGATTGTAATATATTTGCAAATAAATGGAATAATAATATATTTTTCGTCTTCGCTTAAAATGTTAGTTGTTTTAATAAATAAAAAATAGTTGTCTAAAATATCCATGACAGAATAACCTTTGTCGTATATAGAATATATAAGAGTTATTGCATCGTTTAATTGTTTGTTTTTCAGATATTCGGTATATTTTTGAAATGTGTGAAAACTAATATTTGTGCATACATTTGTTGCCAATTCCAATGTAATTGGCATGTTCAATAATTTAAATTTTTCCATATAATTTATCAAAATTTTTGCAGTATTATTGCAAATATCCAGAATAAAATCTTCTGCGTCATCCGATATTTCAATGTTTTCGGTGGTTTTTATCTTCCTCATAATTTTTGCTAAATTATTTCTTTGAAGCGGTTTTATTTTAATGATTGTAAATCTGGATTGAAGACTTTCAATAACTTTTTGAATATTGCTGCATGATGATATGAAATGCACGTTGTGACTAAACTTGTCAATGCAATTTCGGAATACTTGCTGGCTTTGTTCATTAATAAGGTCAATGTCGTCTAGAACGACGATTTTCTTTTTTCGTTTAATTACAGAACAATTTTGACAAAATGTTTTCACATCATTGCGATAATAATTGATTCCTTGTTCTCTCAAACTATTTATATGCAATACATTTTCGGAATATTGTGCTTCTGTGTAATTCTTATAATATTCTCTTATGAGCGCATTTAAAATGACCGTCTTACCGCTCCCCATATCACCAATAAACAGAATATTTAAATTATCCATATCAATTAATGTATTCAAAATATCAGTCATTTCCTCTTCAACTTCAAAATCCTTAAAATAAAGTGGCTGAAATTTGTTTATAAAGAGGTTGTATTCCATTAATAATTATATTCGTAAATTATTATTTAAGTTTATCTCCAATAATATTATTAAAATGCAACGAGATGATTTTTATAGTGTATTAGGAGTTTCAGAGAATGCTGGTGCAGATGAGATTAAAAAGGCATACAGACAGCTGTCATTAAAATATCACCCTGATAGAAACAATGGAGATATTGAAAAGGTGAAAATATTTCAAAAGATCAATGAAGCATATGAGACATTGGGCGACGCAGATAAAAAACAAGAATATGACATGGGTAAAAAAAATCCTTTTATGAGAATGAATAGTTTTGGTAGTGGTGGGGAGATGGATATCAATGATTTATTTGCGAATTTATTTTTTGGTGGCATGCCTGGAATGCCAGGTGGAATGCCAGGTGGAATGCCGGGTGGAATGCCAGGTGGAATGTTCGGTGCAGGATTCCCGCCCGGAGCAAACGTGAGAATATTTAGAAATGGCGTTCCCGTAAATATGAGTCAAGCACTTGAAAAACCCCCACCGATTATAAAAACGATACACATTACCATGGAAACAGTTTTGACTGGTGCAAAAATGCCAGTAGAAATTGAAAGATGGTCTTTAGAAAATGGTAGCAAGGTGTTTGAAATTGTTACTGTATATGTAGATGTATTCAAGGGAATTGACCACAATGAAATTATTGTATTGAGAGAAACCGGAAATGTTGTAAGCGATACATGCAAAGGAGATGTAAAGGTTTTTATCAGTATTAATAATGATTCACAATTTATTAGACGAGGTTTGGATTTAATAATGAACAAGGACATTTCTCTCAAAGAGTCATTGTGTGGATTCAGTTTTGATATTAAATATGTGAATGGAAAGGTATATACTATAAACAACCAGGCGGGTAATCTAATTCCACCAAATTATCAGAAGGTGATTCCAAATATGGGATTAACGAGAGAAGGACACACCGGAAATTTAATTATACAATTTAGCACAAAATTTCCAGAAACATTGTCTCTGGAGAAGATTGAAGCTTTGAGTAAAATTTTATAAAACCGAACCATTACACCTTTGCAACACCCATTTTTTATTTAACAAATCGTATTGAAATATTGCTTAAAAACTATTATAATAATTATCAAATGAAAGAAAAAATGTTTGTTGGTGTTATGGCAGGAATTACAATATTTGCTACTAGTATTCCGGTTTATAATTACTATTTATTACCGGTTATTAGACATAAAGAAATGATGGATAAAATTGATAGTTTTGATAAAAGATTAAAAAAAATAGAAAAATTGGAAAATACTAATTTGAAATAATCGGCGTTTGAAATATTAAAAGTTATTTAAAAAAATTGATTTACCGTAATTGTAAAATAATAACCGCATCACAGAAGAAATGGCAAGCGTTGGAAACGGAGAATTTGAGTTTATTAAAAGAGATGACCGCGTCATGTATGCAACTGCGCACCAGGCGATTAATCAGTTGGAGCTTTGGAACTTTATGAAGGAAGATCCAGGTAGCAAAGGATTCATGTTTTCGGGCGCTCCAGAAGTTAAACAAATTTACAAAAAAATTGAAGAACTTGGATACGATGGACATTCAGGTGGATCATTCGGGTGCATCATGAGATCAATGCAATATATTGCAGAAAATGGATATGACAAATTTAAAGAGGAGTATATTGGAAATACAACGGGGTAATATATTTACCATTTAAAAGATATAAAGAATCCCCTTATATAAATATTGGGGGGTGGGTGGGCGTCGCAAGAGAATATAAATTTGGGTTATGAGCAGGTTTTTTGGGATGGGAGTTAAGGTAAGTTCGGAAATGGCCCACTGGCGTAATTGGATTGGGCTTTCAAAGCCCCCAAACAGCGCGCAAGACTTCTAATCTTGAGGTTCCGAGTTCGAGTCTCGGGTGGGTTAAAATAAAACGTGAGTAAAAATATTTTTTTGTCAGCATATATGGTGACAAATTTATTGCCGCCTCTTTAGCTTAGTGGTAGAGCACTCGCTTTGTAAGCGAGAGGTCATGGGTTCAATCCCCATAGGAGGCTAACAATTTTTAATCTTTATTTTTTGATAAAAATTAAAATAAAAATCTAACGCAAATATATAAAAAAAATGGCAGGCCGTCCTCGAAAAGTTAGAAGCATTCAATCTTACATCAATCATAGTGATGCAAATTCAGGTTTAGGACCATTGAAAGCAGGCACACCCAACAAAGTTGGAGTCACACACTATTTATGGTATAATTTACAGACACAAGCAAACCAAGGACCATTAGACTTTGTCAATTCACAAGCTTATTATAAGACGTTGCAGTGGCAAACGTACGGTAATCTTCGGCCATCATTTACATCAAATCCCAGGCAAGCTTACACCTCGTTCCCAGCATCGCGATACCCTGCTGGACA
>Ga0181349_1000509_pt1 | contig 16681 bp, 15 predicted proteins | sample Su13VDMM110SD_FD_130106 | JGI IMG/M metagenome (GOLD analysis project Ga0181349, IMG submission 130106) | Freshwater viral communities from Lake Michigan, USA - Su13.VD.MM110.S.D | ecosystem: Environmental > Aquatic > Freshwater > Lake | place: USA: Michigan | collected 2013-07-16 | reverse complement strand
GAGACCGCCTACATGGCGGCGGTAGACGAACTCGCGCCGCGCCTTCCCGGCGGCGTGGGCGCGTGGGAGCGGGCGCGTGGGAGCGTCCTGTTCTACGATAGCGAGCGCGAGGAACACCTCGCGCGCTCTCCCAAGACGGTCGAGGATGTGGAGGGCTGGCAGTCCCGCGCCCTCGACCGTCACGGGAAGCGTTCCGTTGTCGCTCTGCTCCCTGTTCGCTCGCTGAAAGTAGCGAACCGCTGGGTGCATGGATTCGGGAGTGCGACCGGGAGCGGGTGGACAATGACGCGGCTGGCTCCCTCGCCGGAAACGCCGCTAGAACTTGCGTCCTACGACATTCGACGTATGGGGGTTGACGTATCGCAACAGACGAGTGAGGAGGGGAGTGGAGGTTCCACAATGCCCACGCTCGACGCTGCCCACAACACACTCCTGCGAGCCTTTCGCATCGAAGTCAGCAACCCGTTTCGGGGTTCGGATTTCGATTTTGGGGCACGGACGGTGGGGGCCATGCTGGCCCGCTGGAAGCTCCCTAACGCCGTGAAGTACGCCGTCGTCGTGGAGAAGGTGCCGGGGATCTCGCAACCGCCTCGCTTTCACCGCCCGTCGCAGGTGAAGGCGGTACGCGACGCGCTCGTCGCGGAGGGGTTGGTTGTCCCGGCGCAGACGGACACCTACGGGCGCGTGCAGGCGTGGGGCTACGCTCCCACAGAGCCGTTCCCCGTCGAAGCGTACAAGGCGGCAATTGCAGAGTTGGTGGCGAGCGCATGAAGCCCGCCGACACGATGCCGACCGGAGCCTACGCCCTCACCACGCGCCTGCGGGACGCCAGCGCGGAGCCGCTGCGCGATTGGGTCGCGGCGCACCGTCGCCGTGTCGAGTACGTCGTCGCGGACGAGATCCGCACCATGAACCGCACCGAAGAAGAAGCCGACACCCGCACGCCCGTCGTATTCCTCCCCGCGCTTATGGAGCGCGTCCACACCGCCGCACCGTCGCTCCGGCTCGCGCTGGACACCGCGCCGCGCGACCACAACCAGCACCGCTACACGGCGCGGCTGGACGCGGAGCAGGTGGCTGCGCTCCTCGACTACCTCCGGGGCGCGCTTCCCGGCTGGCGCGAGGCGTTCGTCCGGGGTGCTCCCGGCGAGGACGGGCGAGCCGGGGGCCGCGCCGTCGCGCGTCGCTTGGTGGAGCAGGCCGAGGGTATCTTTACCGCGCTGGGCGCACCGCTCCCGGCGGTGGGCGGCTCGATCAAGGTGACCGTCACGCCGATCATGCTGGATGCCCTGCGGCTCGCGAGCATCCCGCACCCGCCCGCGCGCGAGCACAAGCCGACGAAGCGGTGGGAGATCGTGTTCGCGGGGCCGGAAGAGCGCGAGGCGTTCGGGCAGGCGACGCTCTCGCTCCTCTCCCGCTATGAAGAGCAGCGGCGGACGCATCCCGATCCTGTCATGCGTTCCAAGGCGGCGCGTATCGCGGCGCAGATTTTCAACCTATCGTCGTGACCCATACCCGGAGTTTCCATGCCCCGTCGTCGTCGTAATCCCGAAGCTAGCACGCTTTACTTTGGTGCGGGAGCCGTTTTGCTCGCCGCTGCCGCTGCCTATCTGTGGTGGCAGAAGAGCACGGCGGACGCGTTTGCGCTCGCCCCTGCTTCCGCCCCCGCCCCCGCCCGCGCCCCGCTCGCGCTCCCCCGGTGGGAACCGTCTCGATCTCGACAAAGCGGGACGACCTCCACGGATATTTTAGTATCCTCTGCGGACGGCTCTCTGCGTTCCGTGTCCAAGGCGGAAGCAGACCGTTTGGTGGCCTCCGGCGGCTACTTTTGGAACGCGCTGCGTACTAACTTGACGGAACGAGTCGCTTCTACTTCTAAAGGCATGTCTTTCGGGACTAAAAGTTTGGCGGAAAGTATGGCGGACGAGGTGCGTGCAATTATTAGTAGTCGCGGTTGACAACCCACAACCCCCATAGTACGAAGAGAGCGAACCCGGAGACCGTGTGTCCAGCAAGCCCCTCGTCAACGCCCTCGCCACCGCCGCCGCGCCCGACCTCCGGGCGTGGGTTCGATTGAACGCAGACGAGGTCGAGGGCGTAGTGGACGATGCGCTCGCGATCCCCGCGAACGTGGAGCGCACTTCCGCCCCGTCAGAAGAGGAGGAAGAGAACGAGACCTTCACGCCGCTGGCGTTCGGGGACGCCGACGACCTTGCAGACGACGGGTTGACCGACGAAGAGCGCAAGCGCGCCCTGTCTTGGCTCAAGAAGCGCGCAGGGCGCACGGAGGGCGAGTTTGACGCGGGAGAGGCGGCGACCGCAATCGCGTTGCTCCCCGGCTGGAGCGTCGAGGTGCTCACGACCTACCGCGCCGTCCCGATGAACGCCACGACCAACGACGGGGCTTTCCCGCGAGCGTTGGTCGAGGCGGGCTTCGTCCATGTTCCCGTGAAGGGGAACCGCGACCCGTCCGTGGGCTCGTCGTCGTACCCAAGCAACATCGAGGGCGTGTCCTCCGCGACGCGGTACGGCGATAAAGAAGAATCGCTCCGCGTCACGCCCGAAATCGGGGACACCTTCCGCGAGTTCGATCCCAAGAAGACGACGGTGAAAATCCTTCCTCCGGGCCGCTGGGCGGCACGCATCGGTAGAAACGGGCCACAAGGCGACACCGTGCTTACGAAGCCCGTGCTGGTGTTTGAGGAGCAAGGGGGCATCCGCGTGACGAACGCGCAGGGACAGACCGCCGAAGCGACCGGGAAATCGTCGTGGAAGGCTCTCTACGGGGAGTACAAGTATGACCGCATCAAGGGGACATACGCGATTATCGGCGGGCTGGGGCTCGCAGCGGCGGCGGAAGCCTTGGTCAAGCTGCTGGAGCGTCGCGTCAAGGCCCGCGAGGGCGTGGCGGCAACGTGGGGGAAGCACCTGTGCCCCGTGTGCTTTGGTCACGCCGCCGTGACACCCTCAACGCACCACATGGTCGATCACCGCCACCGTCGCCCCGGCGTCGGCTACAACGTCGCCCCGTGTGCGGGTAATCGCTACGCGCCCTACAAGGAGTCGCCGGAAGGGACGCGCTGGGCGTTGCAGAACTACCGCAGCGAACTCTTGAGCAAGGTGGAGAGCCTCCGGTTCACGCTGGAGCATCCCGAAAAGCAAGCCTACTTGCGGGAAGTCACCGTGCTGGACGAGCGCGGCTGGCCTATCCGCGACCTTGTACCCCCGCGCGAAGCCAAGTATCGGGGCGAAAAGCGGGAGCGGAAGCAGCAAGTCGTCGTGCAATTCGGGCACCCGTGGTTTGAGCAGGAGTATGCCCGCGACCTCCGCATCCGGCGGCGGGAGGTCAAGTCTCTGCGCGACTCGATCAAGTTCTACGCCGCCGCCGTCCGCCTGTGGGAGCTTGGGCTGGACAACGTGTTCACGATCTCCGAGGGGATGCGCGACGAGGATACGCCTACGATCCCGGCGGGTCTGCTCTAAATCCGGACTGCCCGCAGCGGCTTTCCGGGTGTAGCACGCCCCCAGCGGCTTCGCGTGCAGTCGCGGGATACCATCCCGCCCATGCTGCCCCTCTTCGCAACGCGCCACAATCCTCTCGTTGACCTCACCCCCACCGAGATCGACCCGTTCGCCGCCCTTATGCGCGCGCTCTACGCCGACGCACCGGAGGAACTGCGCGAATGGCTCAAGGAGAGCGGCAACGGCGCGGCGGTCAAGGACGTTGCCGCCGATGCCGTGGTCGCCCTTCGGCCCCGGGTGCCCGAGCGCACCCGCGCCAAGAGCGGGTCCATGTCGCGCCACGACGCGATCCATTGGGCGTATGATCGCGCGCAGGAGCTTATCGGCGCGACCGTGTTTGAGGGCGAAAACATGGTGGACGACACAATGGGCGCGTCCATGTCCACCTACCCGACGCTGCTCGCGTACACCGAAGAGCGCAACCCGGACGCGATCCCGCTCGCCACGCACGTTACGGCTATCGAAGCCCTCCGCACGCACTCTATGCGGCAGTTGAACCGTGCGGATTGGGAAGCCGCCTACGCGGCGATCAAGGCGGCAGCGGAGGCGGAAGGCGTTCCGATGCCGGAGCCGGAGTCGCGCCCGACCCTGCGCTCGCCCGTGAAGTCCCCGAAGAGCGGCCTGCCGGATGGATCGGAATACTCGTTCGATCCGGCGACGGGTCGCGTGACCATTTTGGGTCCGTTCTCCCGCAAGCACCACACCGCCCTGCTCCCGCTGCTCAAGAAGGCGGTTGCGAACGGGAAGCTCGCGCAGGACGCTTTTTTCTTGCTGCCGCCGACAAGCGACCGCTACCCCGTGTCGGTCGATCCCCGCTACGCCGTGTCGGTCGCGGATGTGATCGCGACCGTGTACCCGCACCTCGCGGGGGTGCTGCGGCAGCACGCGGAGTATTGGCAGGGCATCGCCGGGACGCGGGCGGCAGAGACAGAGGCGGCGGGAACGGGAGCGCAAAGCATCGTCGGGGACTCCTCCGAAGGCAGCGTCCCGAGCGAGCGGCTTCAATGGAAGCTGAATCGAGACGAAAAGCTGGTGCAGCTTGCGCCTACGATCCCCTTCGCGCTGAGCACAAAAGACATGCGCGACGCCGTGGGCATGGGTGCTACGCAGCGTCCGGGCGGTCCTGCGGGCTGGTACGTCACGATCCCGCTGCGCGCCGACGCGCTAGAGGCAGCGGCGGCGTATTTGGACTCCGTGGGGAAGACCGTCACGGCGGATGCGTTCCGCACCTACGCGACCGAATGGGTCAAGGAGACGCGCTCGTCGTTGGATCAGACCCGCGAGCAGGGCGAGGTCAAGGAGGAGCAAGCGTCGTGGTCGCTGATCGATCAAGGTACGACCGCGACGGGGAAGCAAAAGGAGTCCATCCTCCTGCGTATTCCCTACGCCGTCCGCTACCCGCTCACGGTGGAGGTGCGCGGGGCAACCTTCGACCCCGTTACCCGAGGTGTCTACATCACGCCGAAGAACGTCCCCGCCGTCGCCATGTTCCTGCGTGACAAGGGTCTCCCTCGTTTCGCGGAGGCTCTTACGCGCGCGTTCGGCGGCGTGAAGGGCGTCGCGGACGAGGAAGAGGCGCATTGTGCCGTGCTGCTTTCCATGTCCGGGGGCATGCGCGGCGCGGTCAACCTTAGCGAAATCACCGACCCCACGGCGTTGGGGGCTATCGAGTTCGTGCGCCACGCCCTCCGGCAGCGCGTGGTCAACCCCAAGCTCCAGCCGTACCCGTTCCAGCTTATCGGCATGGCTTTCGCCAAGCTCGCGGGCTACCGCACGATGATCGCGGACGCTCCGGGCCTTGGGAAGACCGTGCAGGCGATGGGGACAATGCTTGCCGACCCGGAGATGCTCCTCCCGGCGATCATCGTTTCCCCCAAGAACGTGGCTGGCAATTGGATGGAAGAGCTTGAGACTTGGATGCCCCGAGTCAAGGCGCAGCTTGTCACCTCGCAAACCCTGTTCGACCCGACCGCGCAGATCTACGTCATGGGCTACGAGACCCTCCGCTCGCGCATCGACCAGCTTTTGCCCATGAGCGTCCTCGCGGTGCCCACGATCACGGAAGAGATCGCGCAGTTGACCGCGCAGATGCAGAAAGCGGAAGCCGGGAAGAAGCCCGCGTCGCCCGCAGCGGCAGCGGATCTTGCACGGCTCACGCGCCTCCTGCGGGAAGCGGAGGACTACCCGGAGAAGAACCGGATCAAGTATTTCATCGCGGACGAGGCGCACAAGTTCAAGAACCCGTCCGCTCAATGGTCGAAGGCAGCGCGGGAACTCTCCAAGGCAGTCCCGCACGTTCTGTTCCTCTCCGGCACGCCCATGATGAACGATGTGGCGGAACTGCACTCGACCCTTTCGATGCTTCATCCGACAACGTGGGGGAGCGAGTCTGCCTTCAAGAAGCAGTATACCGACAAGAAAACTATCGAAAAAGTGGTCAAGGGCAAGAAGAAGCAGGTGGAGATCACGGTCCTCAAAAACGGGCCGGATCTTCACAAGCGCATGGGTTGTCAGATCATCCGGCGTAGGAAGATGGACGCGCTGGCGGACCTTGTCCTCCCGAAGAAGCGGCAGAAGGTGCCGATCTGCGTGACCGAGCAGGAGGCGAAGGTCTACGACGAGGCGGTGCGGCAGTACGAGCGGTATGTCCGCGAGCGCGCCGAGCGCATCGTCAAGGCGTTGGTGGACAAGGAAATCGACGCTTTCCTCGCGGAAAGCAAGATGGCGCGCACCGACGTAGAAGCGGAAGAGCGCACCGCGATTCTGCACGACAAGTACGGGATCACGAAAGGCTACTTTGACGACAAGGCTCTCCGCACCCGGGGGGTTCCGCTGGACGATGTGGTCGCCCTCGCAGCCGAGCGAGCCGACGCGAGAATCGAAGCCCTGCTCGCGAGCAAGGGCATGACCAGCGAGGCGATCCGGCTGCGGATCGCGGAGAAGACGGACGAGGCGGTTGAGCAGGCGATGAAGGCTGAGATCCTCACGCAGTTGGGGCGTTTGCTGGAGCTTATCGGGCAGTTCAAGGTGCCCGCCGTCGTGGACATGGTCAAGGCGATCCACGCGCAGAAGGCTCCCGCGCGTGTCACCAAGTCCGAGCGCGTCGCGCCGGAAGGCATCGTGATCTTCGGAAAGCATGTTTCCGTCCTGCAAGCCTACGAGAAGGCTCTCAAGGCGGCAGGGATCACGGTGGGCGTGATCAACGGCGACGCGAAGTCCACGCCCGAAGCCCGCATGAAGGTCGTCAAGGCGTTCCAAAACGGCGACATTGACGTAGTCCTCGCGAGCGAGGCGGGGCGCGAGGGGCTCACGCGCACGCGCGCCAAGTACCTCATTATGGCGCAGCGGTATTGGAACCCTGCCGCAGAGCAACAGGCCGAAGACCGTATCCACCGCATCGGGCAGAAGCGCGACGCGACTATCCTCGTCCCCTACATCGTCCGCGCCAACGTCAACGACCCGGACGGCGCGACGGCGGACGACTACATGCAGCGCATTATCGCCCGCAAGCGGGGGCTGGTGGGCGAAGCGATTGGCGACGACGAGGTCGAGGAGAGCACGCTTTCGGAGGACGAGGTGAGCGAGGAGGTCGAGGACTTGCTGGAGGGCACCTCTGAGGAGTTCAGCATTTTCGCGACCGTCAAGGCTCTCAAAAAGGGGAACCTGTGCGTGGACCCGGGCCTCTCCCGCAGTTCGGTCGCGGCGGTGCGTCGCGAGGCCGAGGCGGGCTACGCCACGGAGATGCGCGAGAACCCGCGCGCGTTCAACCCGCGTCCGGTGCCTTCGCGTTCTGAGGTGCAGACGATCCTCTTCGACCGCCGCGCGTGGAGCAAGGCAGCAGCAGAGACTTGGCTGCGGCACCATGACTACGACGCGCGCAAGGTGGACACGACCGAGCACTACCACCGCTTCCGCCAGCACGACCCCTCCCTGTATGCCCCGGGGAGCTTCCGCACGATCTCGTTTACGTCGTCCATCAAGGCGGTAGTCGGGAGCCGTAGGTGACACCGCAGGAGGTCTACGATCTCCTGCACGGGCATGTCCGGGCGTTCAATACCGCCCATGCGGACAGGATTCGTGCGGAGGCGGGCCTGCGTATCCGCGCGATTCGGGGACAGACGAACGTGCTCCTGCGATGGATCGCGGAGAACCGCGAACGCATCGAAGAGGACGCCGTGTGGGCGGAAGCGCGGTCGCACATGCTCCGTCCGTATGAAGCTGCCGCTGCGGGCGAGCGCGTGGTCACGGACGCGCTAGGGGGCGAGCCGCTCAAAGGCTACGACGGATCGACGTACTTCTTTATCGATTCTCCCGGCTACCGTGTCTATGTGGAGTCGGTGTACAAGAGTGGCCCCCAAATCAAGGTCACGATCAAGGTACGCACCGACAAGGACAAGCCTCTCCACTTCACGCTAGAGCAGATGCCCGCGCATGCGCGAAAGAACCACAACGCGGCACGCGCAAAACAGCGGGAGAAGCTAGTGCTCTCCGGTATCGACCTCTTCCTGCCCTTGGCTAATACGGGATTTGCCACGGGCCACTATGCGGCTCCGCAAAACCTCGCGGACCCGCAATACCAGCGCGTGCTGGAGAATATGCTGAAGGAAAACCACGATTACGCGATGCTTCGTGAGAACGAGACCGAGGCGCAGCGGCGGGCGCGCGTGGAGTCGTTGGTGATAACGTTGAACGCCCCCTACTCCGAGGGCATGCGTCTGCATGCCCCCTTTCTCTTTACGGGAGAGGCGACGTTCGACCTCACGTTCCGCCATTCCCCCACAAAATACGAAAGCAGCGACATTACCGTCGCCGTCCCCGGCGTGACGCTGGAGACGCTCGCAGACACGATCTACAACATGATCGGCGTAGGGTTCCCCAAGTCCCCCTTCTTCCAAGGCTAGCGCATGACCGCCCAGCAGATTTTCGACCTTCTTCACGGGCACATCGGCGCGTTTGGGCAGGCGCGCGTGGACCGCTACCGCGCCAAGGCGGGGCTTCGCCTTCGCGAGATAAAGGGCGAGACTCCCGCGCTCGCGCGCTGGGTCATGGAGAACCGCGAGCGCATCGAAGAGGACGCCGTTTGGGCCGAGGCGCGAAGCAAGCTAGTGACGAAGGCGGAAGCCGTCAAAGCCGTGCGGCAACTCGTCGCGCACGCGCTGGGCGGCGAAATTACCGATAAAGGGTGGTTGGTGCTCGACTCTCCGGGCTACGACGTAGGCGTGGCAGCGGGGATCAGCTATTGGGGTCTTGTCGTCACGATCAACATCCGCACCGATAATGACAAGCTCGTCTATTTTCCGTGGGAGCCTACGCCGGAGCAGACCGCCGCTGCCGAAATGCAGAAGAAACTTCCGTCTTGGCAATCGAAAGATCCGCAGGTGGTGCGGCTGGGGAAGATCAAGCAGCCGCTAACCTCCCTTTTCTTCAAGCTCACGCTTGACGACAAGCCGTTCGGTACAGGGGAATACGACGCGCCGCCTACCATTACGGAGGCGCAGTTCCGTGCCGAGGACGCTGCCGACAAGTATGTCCGTTTAGAGTGGGATGGCTCCGAGCGTACCGAGGAAAAGGCTCGCGAGAAGGCGGAATACTCCCGTCTTCAGCGGGGGCGGAAGGGGCAGGGAAAGGAAGAAAGTGATTCGCGCATGTCCGTCCCGGTGCTGGAGAGCGGGGAGGCGACTTTCGCGTTGAACTTCCGCCACGCGCCCGATCAGCAGGGGGCCAATGACATCATCCGCACCGTCCCCGGCGTGACGCTGGAGACCCTCGCAGACACGATCTACAACATGATCGGCGTAGGATTCCCTGCGTCCCCCTACTTCCACGGTTAGGACGCACGCATGTACGACGACTACTACCGCTACAATCCTCCCCGCAAGGTCGCAGCAGACGCGGACACCCTCTCCCGGCGGCTGCGCGCGGCGGCGGGTCCGCTTTCCGTTAGCAAGGCGCGGATCGACGCCGTCGTGGCGCGCGTGGCTGCGGACCCTGCGCGCGCCCTCGCGGATGCCCGTGCAGCGGAGCGGGACGCCAAGGGGCGCGAGAAGGCGGTGGAGGCCGAGCGGAAGAAGCGGGAGACGGAGGCCGCGCGTGGCTTCGCTCGCGAGCAGGCGGAAGCCTCCCGCGCGCAGGCACGGGTTGAAAAGGAGCGGTCCACCCGCGACCCTGTCGCGGCGGAAGCGATAGCTCCCAAGGCACTTGCAGGCTTCCTCAAGGACTCGATGAAGAAGGACGGGCGGTATTCCGTCGTCGCGCAGCGCGTCGGGAACGAAGTGTGGGTAGGCGTGGTCCGGGGGGATTCCGCGACGGCGGTGCGCGTCCCGGCGGACGCGGCTCCGGGCGTGACGACGAGGGTGCGTGGCAGCGTTCTAAAAGACGAACCTGCTCTTGTGCTGAAGAGCATCGCGGACAACGGCTACGCCGCCTTGGAGACGCTCCTCTTCGCGGACATTCCTGCGTCGAACGCGGAGAGGTGGGACGGTCTCCTCACGGCATGGCAGGACCGCGCATCGTGGTCGCGTGCGAACCTCACGCGGTCGGCGCATCGCGTGGTGGACTTCGCAGCCGACACGGAAAACAGGTACGCTCTAGACTGCGTCCTATGGGACGACGTATCGTCGGGGATCGAGGCTACGACGCTTGTCCGCGAGCGTCTCCTGTCCGACGCCCCGCTCCACGGCTACGACGGTGCGTTCGTCGCGACGGACGGTAGCCGACTCGCCGTGATCGGCGTGGAGCACGCGCCCGAGGGGGGCAGCGTCGTGTTCCCCCGCGCGCTGCTGGACTACTGCGACCCGCGCGAGGCGTGGGGCAAGCGGTACGCACGCGGGGACGGTGCGGCGGCTATCGGCCCGTTCGTGTTCTACGGACGATACACCGATTTTCCCGACTATCGGCAAGTGCTACCCGCCTTGCGGGGGCTCGCGTTCCGGTTCGGCATCAAGGAGATGGACGCCGTCGCGCCGTACTACCCCGCCGTGATGAACACAAGAAGTACGAGCTATTCGGAGTTTATCACCCGGAGTGACGGAACCACCGGGGACATGGTCGTGCGCTACGTCCCTAAAGACGGCGACACCTGCGACTACGAAGCCTTCCCGGCGCGCGTCGTCGCGTCCGACGCTCCGGTTTACGACTTGGGAGCTAGCGACAATTCGGGCAAACCGCGCCTGTTCAATGCCTTGTTCTTGCACGACGCATTTTCCGCGATCCGAGCGGGAGGCGAGCAGAGTGCGGTGCTTGTCCTCCCGGGGGACGTTCTTTCTCCGTCCGCGATCTTGACCCCCGCGCAGATGCACATTGTCATGCCTGTGCGGAACGATAAGAATGATACGAGCACGCGGGAACTCTTCGCGAGCGCGCTGCGCGAGGCGTTCCAGCCGTACCCGTCCCCGGACACGGTGGGGGAGGTCTCGTACTACCCCGAGGCGGTATCGTTCAGCACGACGGGCGCGTCCTACCACGCCCTGTTCCGCGTTCTCACCTACCGCGTCAAGCCGAGCAACCTGCGCGTCTACGCGATCCCCGTCATGGGTCCGAGCGGCTACGAGACTTGGATCATCCCGAGGGGGGTGCCCGGAAGCGTGGCTATGCGCCTCCCCGGCGCGAAGATCGACCGTGCCTACGACGCGAACGACGAGCGAAAGAGCGATGCGCTCTTGACGCAGATCTTCACGGCGAAGCGTGCGCTCCCCGACCGTCTGTCGCCGGGGTGCCCCGGCGGCACGTTGCCGGAGCTTTCTCTTACCGACGCTCTGCACGCGCTGAAGCCTTTGACCGACCGCACGCTGGTATTCGGGCGGGTCATGGTTCCCCCCTCCGTCGCTGCGTCCGCCACGCGCTACCTGCCGGAAGACACGTATAGTGAGATGCGCGCTGCGTACATCACTTCGGACGGGTCCGTGCTGGCAACGGACGGAAAACGCGCCTACGTCGCTCCCGGGGCGGTGCCCGACATGGAAGCCGTGAGCGTGGGTAGCAGCGGTTTCGTCGCCCTTCTCCCCTCCATCCTGCATGAAATTGAGCAGGGCGCGGAAGAACTCTACATCGGTGCGACCGCCCTCGCGGCGGGTCGCGTCGTTGTCGCGCGGCCCGCCCAAAAACCGCCCGATGTGCTTGGATTTATCGAGGACATACGGAAGAAGGCTCCAAAAGCGATCTACGCCGTGGAGAGCGTGGAGGCGTGTATCCGCCTCCTCACCGCAGCCTCCAAGAAGCTGAAGGAGCGCAACCCCACGGCGGTCTTCGCCCACGGGGAGCCCGTCTCGTTGGGCTTCGCGGGATCTGCGGGGTCCGTAAGCACGGAGATCCTCCACGCCGTTTACGACACGGAGGGCCGGAAGTCCGTGGGCGTGCATATGGACTACCTTGCGGACGCGCTCGCCTCCCTGCGGGACTCCGGGCACCGAAAGGGGAAGATCCTCCTGCGGGGGCCTCTCGACGGAATATCCGTCGAGTCGGACGACGCTACGCAGCCGTTTTCCATCGTGATGCCGCTGCGGCTGGATTAGCTGACAGGTGACAGGTTGGGGGAGGCACGTTAGGGTAGGCGTATGTCTACCCCTCCCGTCCCGACCCTCGACGCTCTTCCGCACCTCACGCTCCCCGAAGTTTCCGCGCTACACGCGCTAGGGCTGGAGGCGGACGACTACGCCGCGCTCCTCGCCCCGTGCTCGCAGATGGGCGTGGGTTTCGGGCAAGATCCCGCCACGGGGCGGCAAGTGCTCGTCCTGCAAGCGGTCGTGACGATGGACGCGGAAGCGATCAACCTGCGCCCGTCCAAGCTCCTCGACGCGAGCGGCCAGCGGGGCGTCGCCGGGGGCGACATGAAGGCGATCCTCCCCGTGGGCGGCGCGCTGCGCTTGATCGTGAAGCGTTCCGCGCTCGCGGATCGGCTGCGGGACAGTCTGTCGATGAAGGACGGACCCGTGTTTGTGCCCGTGCGCGTGCCGGAGTGACCCTCGACACGGACGCGATCCGGGCGCGTATCGCCCGCACCGGACCCTTTGCGCTACCGCGCTGGATCGCTATCGACGTAGCTCACCTGCTCGCGGAGGTGGACCGCCTCCGGGTGGCCCCGGAGCCCGACCGGGGTCTCGTCGCGGCGTTGCAGGCGGCTCGCGCGGAGCGGGACGCCCTGCGGGAGCGGGCAGAGGCGCGCGAAGCGGCGTGGAACGCGGAGCGAAAGAAGCTCGCGAAACGTGTGGCGGAACTCGCGGCAGAACATGCGGCGGACAAGGCGCAGATCGTAGGCTGGCTGCGCGCCCACGCCGCCAACGCGCCCCCGGGGCCTATCTCGCCCGTGCGCCGTGTAGAGCAGACCTACGCATCGAAGGTCGCCGGGGCCATTGAACGCGGCGAACACCGCCGCACGGAGAAGGAGACTACCCCATGAAGCCCCGCGATCCCGCCTTCGACCTTCCGTGCTCTGTATGCGACGCACCTCCCGGCGAGGGATGCCGCGACGACGACGGCGTGCCCCAGCCGATGATCTCCATGCACATGGCGCGCTGGACCGGGGGAAAGCCCCTCACCGTGCGCCATACGGGTGAGTTCGACGCGGACGGTGGCGGCATTTTTGAGGCGTTGGACGACGCTGAAAAGGTGAAGCCGTGACCGACGCAAACCTCGCAGCGGCGCGGCTGGCTGCGCTGCTCGACGCTGAGCGGGAGAACACCGCGCTCCGAGCCGAAGTCGCGCACCTTCGCGGCGAGCGCGCCGCGACGGTGGCGTTCCTGCGGAAGCAGGCTGGACGGTGGGAACAGGGGGAGGCAGGGTGGAGCGCGCTGGATCACGCCGCCGCCACGATTGAGAAGGGCTTTCATCGACGCGAGGAACCCCCGGAGACTCCGGCGTGAACGCGCCCTACATTATGGACCCGCGTCCGTTCCTCGCCGTGCTCGCGGTTGCCGGGGCGGGTGTCGGCGTGATCCTGTGGCTCGCGTGGCGACGTTGGCGACGAGGACCGTAGCACACCCGTCGCAAGCCCCGGCACCGGGGCCGGGGTAGTCTGAGGTCCATGTACGCCCTCCTGCCCGACGCTTTCCGCCGCTGGTTCCGCGCTAGCAAGGTGGTGGATGCGCGCGGGGAGCCGCTCGTCGTCTACCACGGCACGCGGGCAGGGTTCACGGACTTTGCGCCGGGGCTTTCGGACACCGCCTCGCGGACGGGCGTGCCGGAGGGGGCGTTCTACTTCACCTCCAGCCCCAAGGTAGCGGCGACCTACCCTGCGGAGACGCGCCGCCGCTACTACGAGGGCGCGAACATCGTCCCCGTGTACCTGTCGCTGCAAAACCCGCTTGTCGTCGGGTATTCCGTGCCGGACCCCGACCTCGCGCCTAGCTGGGACCGGATTCCGTTCCAAGGGCGGAAGCGGACGATCAACGAGATCGCGCACTACGCCCGCGAGAACGGCTACGACGGCGTGATCGCGCGGTCTATCTACGACCGGGGCTACGGCGACCTCCCCTTCGCGCAGTCGGTAGCCGATACCTACATCGCTTTTCACCCGACGCAGATCAAGTCGGCAACGGGCAACGCGGGGACGTTCGACTCCAACGATCCCGACATTCGCAGGAACCCCATGAACCCTTACGACGCCCTCCGCGCCGCCGCTGGTGACGCGCTCCGCGCGTGGATGAACACGCACCGGGACGAGGTCGAGCGTCGGATGCGCGTCCCCGCCGCCGTGCGCGAGTACCGTTACGGCGCGAGGAACCGCCCTGCGGGGTTTGGCACGGTGCCCAATGGCTTCATCCGGGTCGATCCTCCTCCCTTCCCGCAGGAAGTCCGCACGCGGCACGGTGTCGTCGTCTACAACCGCCCCCTCACCGACGAGGAGGTCCGGGGCTACGAACTGCACCCGTACATGCCGCTCGCGGAGGTTGTAGACGGCGTGATCGCGTCGCTGGGAGAGTACGCCCGCGACTACGCCGACAACGTGCGAGAAGAAGGCGCGGAACAGGTAGATGGCGCGGGCAGCTACTTTGACGACAACCCCGTTTACACCGACGTTCCACGGGGCGAGGTCTACAAGCACGTTGCGGCGGAACTCCTGCGGCGGTTCCCCGCGTGAACACCTACGACGCTCTCCTCGCCGCCGCCGGGAGCGCGCTCCGTGCGTGGATGGACACGCGCCGGGGAGCGGTGAAGCAGGCGGCGCAGGTTGCCGAGGCCGGGAACGTCCCCGTGACGCTTCCGTACCTTCGTCGCCTCCTCGCCTACGTCGAAGCCGCGAACGTGGACGAGGATTCGGAGTGGCGAGGGTCTTGGATGAACGTGCTGCCCGACCTTCGCCGCCTTGCTAGCCGCAGCGTCGAGGACACGGCGTTGCTTTGGGGTGGCGTTCCCACCGTCGCGGACGTTCTGTCTCGCATGGAGGACCGAGGGCTAGACCCTGTGCTGCTGCGGCAGGCGCGGGAAGCGGTGCCCACCCCTCGCGCTCCTCGCGCCCCGCCGACGCGGGAGCAGGAGTTAGCAGGTTTTGGTGAGGCGGTTTCGGCGTTTGCTGCGGTTCTTCCGCCGCGAGCGAGCCTCAACGTCGATCACGAATACGACGCCACGCCGGAGAAGACGCAGGCACTTCGGTCATGGACACGCGCCTTCGTAGCCGTGCGGGTGAAATACCCAGCGGTGTGGGCGGTTATGGAACGTCGTCTCCGCATCCTGCGGCTGGAGGTTCGACCCACGGATAGCGCGGACGCATCGTGGGGTTTGTACCTCACCATCAACCTCAAGAGCGTCTCCCGGTTTTACACGGGCGCGCTTGTCCATGAAGTCGGGCATATGTTTGAGGACGAACAAGCGGACGCTTTCGCTATCGGCTCCGCGCGCGGGCTTTACGGGAACCCGCCTTTCTCGCACCACTACATGCAAGACCGCCCCGTCGAGGACTTTGCGGAGTGTTTCCGGCAGTTCTTCACGGAGGCGCGAGATCTGCGTCGCCGCGCTCCTGCAAAGTACGCGGATATGGAAGCCCGCCTCTCTCGCGCCGGGGCCGCTACTGACAGATGACAGGGTAGCCCAGCCGGGGCTAGGGTAGGCAGGGGCGGGGGCTTATGGCTCCCGCCCCTTGTTCTATGCGCGAATATAGCCCGTTCCATAGTTTATGGACGAAAGCGCGTTCCATACCAACAAACGCGCGTGTGACGACGGTTTCGGCGCATAAACGGAGGGGGTCCGTAAGTGGGCGTAAATACTGGCTTTTTCGGGGTTCGGGGAGGTTGTCATAATGCTACATTATGACAACCCCCTCCCGTATAGGCGGCTTTTTCACCCCCGGACGGACCTTCCCCCACCCCGGAGCGAAGAAAAGTGAGGGGGAGGGGTTGACGTTCTCCACCCCCCGTGGCATATGGAGTGTGCGGGGGCGAGCCCCCGCACACTCCAACCCCAGCACCCGGAAACACACACATGGCATCGAAGCGCACCCCCCTCCCCGAAGCGACCGCTATCTCCAACCTGTGCGCCGTTTGGCACATCGACACCCTCCCCACGACCGCGTCCCTTGTGGACTCATTCATGGCAGGTGTGGATGATGTGTACCGTCAGCAGGTGGCCTTTGCCGTGCGGCAGAACGTCACCCTCTACCGGGAAGGGCAGACCTCCCTTCTCCCGACCGCGAAGTCCATTATCAACGCGGTGCAGAGCGTTGTGGACTTCGCGAACGGCTAGGCCGCTCCGGCGCGTCCAACCCCGCCCCTCCGGCGGGGTTTTTCTTTTGCGTGACGGGCCGGACAGGGGTTGACGTTCTCCACCCCCCGTGGCATATGGAGTGTGCGGGGGCGAGCCCCCGTCTCGACACCCCGACACGAACCCGGAGACCTCGCCATGAACACCGCCCCCGCCTTCCGCCCCGGCGACCGCGTACTGAGCAACGCCAACGACCTCGCCGCCGCCATGAAGGGCGCGCGCTGGGTAGGCGTTGTCCTCCGCGTCGCGGATCTTGGCGGGATCGCTACCCTGCACACGCAGGGGTTTTGGCACACCCCCGGCAAGGCTCCCCGGAAGGCGACGCTTCGCGCGGTGGCGAGTGACACCGTGAATCTCCTCCCCGCCGCCTAGTCACGAACCCGACACGAACCCGGAGACCTCGCCATGACCCAGCCCCGCCGCCGCCTCGTTTCCACCCGCGCCATTCACACCCCCGGCATCCTCGCGT
>Ga0181349_1000505_pt1 | contig 16754 bp, 29 predicted proteins | sample Su13VDMM110SD_FD_130106 | JGI IMG/M metagenome (GOLD analysis project Ga0181349, IMG submission 130106) | Freshwater viral communities from Lake Michigan, USA - Su13.VD.MM110.S.D | ecosystem: Environmental > Aquatic > Freshwater > Lake | place: USA: Michigan | collected 2013-07-16 | reverse complement strand
TTACTACGGTATCAGACATTTCTATCTCTCTAATTTTCCCCGAAAGTTTCTTCGGGTGGGTTGTAAACAAACCTCTCGTGGAAAATTCCACAAGTAGGACATTGAGTTTCTTCAACTATTCCACCTTGCATCAGAATTGATGCAAGGTCGTCAAAGATTTCTGCGATTTCAGGTATTCTTGCCGCTTTGATTTTCAATACAAAATCGTTGATTGGAATTTCAACTATTCCTAACTTTCGGTCTAAGATTGCTCCGTGAGGTAACAAGACTTTCTTCGGATGTTCCTTGTTCGATTTTCGTTTCCTTATCGTTGTCAATGCAAACCTCAGGCATAATTAGAACATCATCTTCAACAATGCTCTTTTGTAAAGAAACGGAAACTACAGCCTCTAGTTTCGGAAACATAGACTCAATTACAGCTTCGCAAGGTTGAGTTACCCCAATGCCGGTTAGATACTCAACCAACCTTTTCTTGTCAGTGATTTTGTGATAAGTAAGAAACGACTGTATCTGTAATTGTCGCCTACTAACGAATGCGTCCCAAGTTGTCATGATTCTATTTCCTCGTTGCTGTGTTGAAATACTCTCTTTAGAAAGAGAGAGATTGTGAATTTTGCAATTTGTTTGCCTCTTTGCTCTGTCAAAGTAGCGTAAAGACGATTCATTGCTGCTTTTGTTTCAAATTCCGTTGTTACATCTTCAAATGCGCTTTGACATTGTTCAATCACTTCGTGTAGCGCTTCCTCATCCCAGTCTAAAGCCTCCAGAAGTTCTGTTTCTTCTGCAAGACAAGACGGGAAGAACTGCGGTTTCACACCCTCTTTCTCGAAAGTTCGTTAGTGATGATTTCCATTACGACTTGCTGAAAACGTGGGTCACAGGCTACACGCCGCGATTCGTGATCAAAGTCTTCGTAAGTCTTACCCTGCATTGCAAGAATCGGCTTCGAAAATTTCGCTAGACCGCGTAGAAGAATGTTTCGTGCAGTTGCGTGATTCATTTCATCACCATCTGCAGTCATCTTTTCTGCGATTTCACGGTAACCAAAACCACCTTCAATTTCGGTGGTCGAATAACCATGAGTTGACTTGTATCCCTTGGGCATCATTATACACCTCCAGCGCGAACATTTAGAATTGAAAGTTCATCAGTTGTAATCGAATACTTTGCGTTATTAAAATCATCTTCTGAAATACCGAAACGAAGTCGAATAACTTTCTCTTCACGAGCAGTAAGTTTCGTAAGCACTTGGCGAATAACCGCTACAATCTTTTCGTGGTCAATCGATGAAGCTACATCAACCGCCTCATCATCAGCAATTGTTTCGTGAAGACGAGGTCCTTCCGAATCGTTACCAGATACAAATGAGTCTAGTGAAATAGTTCCTCGATACGTGTTCATAAGCGTCATGTATTTACTAATAGACACACCCATGAACTCTGCGACTTCATTATCGCTTGGTGCAACCTTGAACTCAGTAGTGTAGTCCTGAATCATCATCTTCGCACGATAGTAAAACGCATTTGCAGAAGCGGGCATCCGGATGTTGCAAGACTGGTCGGTGACATGACGTCGAATAGACTGTCGAATCCACCAAGTTGCGTAGGTGGAGAACTTGAAGCCCCGGCGATAATCAAACCTATCAACAGCCTTGATGAGACCGACGTTTGACTCCTGAATCAGGTCTTCAAATGAGCAGCCTTTGTTCATGTAACGCTTTGCGATACTAATTGCGAGCCTCAGATTTGATGCGATCATCTTGTCTCTTGCTCGCTTATCACCTGCTTCGATTGCTTGAGCGAGTCTAGCCTCGTCCTCTCGAGTAAGGAGATTGTGCTTGCCGACTACACCGAAGAAATTAGTTAGAGTATCAGCCATTGAATCTCCTTGGGTTGTTGTTGATTACCAACAAGGTTGTTGTTGATAAATGTATTATACCACACTTCTACTAAAATTGGAACAACTATTTTCAGTTAATCATACAATTCTTCATAATTCCTCAGGTGTCCGCCTGAGCGCAGCCACGCAACGTGTGCTGTCTTTCGCTTCTCCCTGATCTCTGCTTCACGATAGAGATAAGAATGTTCTGTTTCAAGTTCTGATTGATGATTTCCGCGCCTGTGTTCGCGAGTAATAAATCCGCTTAGCGAAGAAAGCCGATGTCCAAGTTCATCGTCAGTCATCATTGCGATTGTGTCGTTTGATAGAATACGTGACTTCATAATTTCATTCCTCTAATTCGTTGTTTTCATCTGTGGTGATTACCGCACCAACTGATAGTAGTATTATAGACGCTGACGCTGAATGTTCAAGTGAAGAGCGAACAACCTTCAACGGATCGATAATTCCGTCTTCAAATAAGTTTGTCCATTCGTGTGTAGATGCGTTAAACCCAAACCCAAGTTTTTGTCGTCTTGCCTTTTCTACGATTGTGTCACCGTTAAGTCCGCAGTTGTTCGCTATTACGCGAAGTGGTTCATGACATGCTTCGATTACAGAATTGTAACCGGCATTGTAACTCTCAGTTCCTCGTGCCTTTTTTCCTTTTGACGCATAAATAAGAGCAGTGCCACCGCCTGGAACGATTCCTTCTTCAATTGCTGCTTGGACTGCGTGAAATGCGTCATCAACTCTATCACGTCGTTCGCGCATTTCAGATTCTGTTAATCCACCTACGCGAATAACTGCAACTGCTCCTGCTAGTCGTTTCTTACGTCTAAGAAGAAGACCTCTTTCTCCTTCAGTAAGCGCTGGATTTGACTCCATTGTCTTGATTGCAGAGAGTCTTGATTCAATGCGCTCTTTGTTACCACGAGGTGAAACAATTACTGACTTCGTTCTGTTGATAATTACTCTCTTACAAGAGCCCAAGTCTTCAAGTTGCATTTTGTCAAGTTGAGCGTCTGGTTCGAATTTACAATCAAGAAGAGAAGCAAGGTCTTCAAGAGCGTGAACCCTTCCTTCCCCAAACTCTGGAGGGCGGATGACACAGACCTGAATGATTCCCTTAGACTTGTTTGTGAATAGAGTTTGTAGCGCCTCACCTTCAACGTCATCTGCAACAATCAGAATCGGACGACCTGATGAATGCGCTTTCTCAAGAACGGGCATAATCTCTTTAGTTGTCGTAATCTTCTTGTTAGTAAGAAGAATTAGCGGATTGTCAAGTATAGAAATCATTCTTTCACTGTCAGTCACAAAATACGGGCTAATGTAACCACGATCGATTTCTGTTCCTTCAGTTACCTCAAGATAGGTTTGAAATCCTTTCGCTTCTTCAATCGTAATAATGCCGTCACGTCCAACACTTTCAAACGCTTCAGAGATAAGTTTTCCGATTGTTTCTTCTCCATTAGCAGAGATTGTCCCAATGGAGATAAGTTCAGAGCTGCTCTCTACAGGATGAGAAATCGTATGTAGCGTTTCGCAAACATCATGAACTGCGTCAGTTATTCCTTTACGAAGATCTACGAACGAATGACCTGCAGAAAGAAGTCTCATACCTGATTCAAACAGTGCGTAAGTTAGAATAGTCGCAGTTGTTGTACCATCACCCGCTACTTCACACGTTTGTGATGCGGCTTCCTTAATAATTTGAGCGCCAAGATTTTCAAACTTACCGCGTAAATTAATCGCTTTCGCAACAGTAACACCGTCTTTCGTTACAATCGGTGGTCCGTCTTCCTGTTCAATGACAACGTTCATTCCACCTGGTCCAAGCGTTACTTTTACCGCGTCAGTTAGAATTTTTGCGCCTTTCAAAAGTGATTGACGTCCGTCTTCACCAAATTTGAATTCTTTAAAATTACTCATCCTCTTAGAATCCTGCGGCCTTCATTAGTTACCTGTTGAGTGATAACTCTGCGTTCACGAGTAAGAACATTTTCTGCAAGAGTAATGTCACCGACTCTAATAGCGACTTCATCTTGCGTTAGAAGACCTTGCCGGCGCATTTGTTCTTGTTTGTCATCAGTTAGATAAGTTTCCATTTTCCCTCAAGATACGTGTTGAAATGTGTTCGTAAATTTAGACCACGATTTATCGTTTGTGATAGACCAAAAGTCTCTGTTGATAAATTCTGTTCTGACAGCGTCCCAGTCTGGTGTCCATTCTGATTGTTCTAATTCATCTTCTATTTCGTGAAACGCGATCAAAGATAGATTACGTTCGAACTGCTTGCGTCTATTGTCTTCATCAAGAAATGAATCCAACTTTGATGTATCTGAAAGAAGTTTTGACGCCGTTTTTCCACCGACTCCTTTGAACCCTGGAATACCGTCACATCCGTCACCCGTCAAAGACTTCCATTGTACGTAATCACAATCATGAGCAGGAATCCACACTTTACGAGTTGGGTTCCAAAGTCTAATCCTGTCTGAGCCTGGTGTCAGGAGTTGAATGAAGTCGGTGTCTGTTGAATAAACGATACAGTCATCTTCTTTATGAAGAACACGAGCTAAATGACCAATCGTATCATCACATTCACGAAGCGGATGTCTTACAACGTGAACTGGCATCTTATCAAGAATTTCACAAATGTCCTTGTGCTGACGCCAAAAATCGTCACCAGGAGAAGCACGCCCAGCCTTGTATTCGCTGAATGTATCGTGACGCTTTTGTGGTCTTCCTTCTTTTACAATGTAAACTTTTGAAGGAGCAAAAGTTTCTACATCCTTGCGCAACATTCTAAAGAACGTGTACGTAAGTGAATGTTCGCCTCTGTCAAATCCAGCCCTCGCCCTGTGAACTGTATTTTGAAAATCGACAATAAGAATTGGATTGATCTTGCTCATAAAACCTTTTATGTACTAAATGTAATCACAATTTAGACATTGAACATAAGTTAATTAGAACGGACGTTAACTACTTCACCGTTGGGTAAACGAATCTTTTGAACGCTTGAATCAACATAAGTCGGAATCATTTCAACAGATGGTTCTTCTTCTTGTTCAAGAGATCGTTCTCTTGTTTGTGCTACAGTTTCAAACTGTTTCATTGCCGCCATTGTGTCGTCGCAGATTTCATCAATCGCTTTTCGTGCGTTGTTCATCATAAACTCACGAGCATCATTGAGCGAAACAAACACTTTTTCTTTATCTACATCAAGTTGAAAACTTTTTGACTTTGCGTCCGTAGATAGTCTCACAAAGTATTTTGTTTCTTGAGTGTTAAGTTTTCTATGAACAACTTCTTCAACAATCTGCGCAGGTACAACCTGATGTTCTTGTCGCAAGAACAAGAAGATAATTTGTCCAACTGTAAATTTTTCCATAATGAATCTTATTCTAATTCAACGGAATGTTTAACTTTTAACGCTTAAAACCAATACCTGGGAATCCCATAGTTACGGTTCCGTTGTTCGGAGCAGTCTTACCAAAGATTTGACCTGACGAATAGCGTTTTGAACTTTCGTCTCTTGAGTTTAATGCGCGAGCTATCTCATTTCTGATGATCGCCTGAAGATCGTAACCATTTGCGATTTCAAGCACTTCTGGTTCAGTTACGCTTTCGTATGATTCATCACCGTAACCTTCGCTTTGCGCACATTCTTCACAAGGATTTTCTTCGGTACAACCTTCGCAATTCTCAGACTCACACTGTGAACCCTCCGTCAAAAGACCTGCAAGTTTTGACATACGTGTTTTGTTAAAATTCATAACGCCCTCTTATTCAATAAGTATTATGCCGGAGACATACTTATCGTAAAAGATTCTGGTGCGTTTTCCCAATACTTCTGTCTATCAACAAGATTCTTGTAAGTCTTTGTCCCGGGCTTCTTCTTTTTAAGTTCATTCTTGATTTTGTCGATCATCTTTGATGAGCGAGGTTCATAATCTCCATAAAGAACAGTACACTTACTATGCGTCAAATTCTTTCTCATTTTGACCTTACCCTTTGCAGATTCTACGCAATCACTAAAGTCTGAACGTTGAAGAGATTTGAAGAATAGAACTGAGAAACTCTGGAATGCTGCGTCTGCGATGATGTAAAGAAAGTCTTTCCCATCAGAACCAAAACATTCTTTGTCTGCCTGGAGCGAGATAGAACCTGTTACTGATGGCGTAGTTAACTTACATTCAAGTTCAACATCAAGTTCTGGGATACAGATGTCGGGCTTTCCTGTCCTTCCATCGTTCAACGTTGATGGATAGCGCTTCTTCAACTCCTTAGAGATAAAGTGTTCTTGTGCTTGACTAAGCAGTGCGTTGCGTCTGCCGGTGTTTTGTTCAATTGACATACCGAAGTTGTTGAACGTCTTCGATAGTTCAGTGTTAAACTCACGCATAGACTTTAGCGACAACACAATGTCATCTCTAGTTAGATACATAACGTTATTCATTTGTTCTATTCCCAAATGAATTATAACATCTACGTATCAGATTTACATTTATGAAGTCTTCGCGTTTATTTTTGTTGCGATGCTCTTTGTAATCTCAGAACCTTTTTTAGCAGCAGAAGCCCTGTTTTCCAATCCGAGTGCGCTTCGAACCTTGTCATAATCTTCTACACTAAGTTTCTTAGCAAGAATACTGAGGTCTGCAAATTGGCGAAGTTCCATGTCAAAAATCGGTATTTCGTTACCTTCAGAGTCTGGTTCAGTTTCACCAGTCTTCCTATTGATGAAAATGAATAGTAGAGACGGGTCTAGTTCTTTTTCTGGTACTTCAATAAACGGGATAATCGAGTCTTCTTCATAGAGGATTTCTGGAATCCAGTTTGAATTTTTTCTTGTGTTCATAATGTATGATAACACATTTATTGTTGTTGTTTACCTGCGTTCTTAATTTTCTCCAGTCCAGACAACACAACCCTTTCAAGTTCAGAATCTGGTGCTATTTTCTTGAGAATGTCAAGTGGCACGTCTTCTTCAAACTTTTCAAGATACAATTTTCTAATGTCTTCAATCTGACTTAAGATTGAGTCCTTTGCTTTGACCATCATCTCGCCAAGTAAATTTCGTAGCTGATAAGCCTTTATAGCTTCTATACGTTTCTTTTCGTCTTCAGGCAATTCAACACCGATTTCCTTGAACAACACTTCAAGTTTTTTCTTTTCGATTGCAACTTTAAGAACTTTAGCTGCTGCGGCTTCAAGAGACGCCGGTGTTATTTTTTCTAGACCTCCTAGTTTGAACGGAGTTTCTTGAAGAAGATTTAGTGCACTTTTTACGTCTTCAATCGTTTTTGCTTTAGACAATTTTGTAAGAAAAGCAATTGGCGAGTTAATCGATCTGACATACTCATCTGATTGTTTTTTCTTAATTTCGATAATAGACGAAAGAGCTTTTTTATCTATGCCCAGCGAATTATTGCTAATACTCTGAATCATACTATCGAAGATAGCATCCATTTGTTTATCTGAATCTACTTCTTCTAATATAACTGATTCGTTAGTTCGTTGTGCAGCAAGACCAAAAATGGAGTCGAGGCTAGCTTGTATCGTCTTTTGTTTTGATAGCAAACTTCTCATCATGTCTTCTTGAGTAGAAGTTCCGCCTGTGGTACCGCCGGCTGCATCATCCTTTCCACGAATTTTTCCTAAGTCGTAAGAGATGTCCACACCAATGTCTTGAAAAAAATCTTTGATATCAGTCCACTTTCCCGGACTTTTCATAATCCCTGATGCTATGTAAGCACCAGGAGCTGCAAGAAATAATAACGGCTTTAAGTCATTAAATCTTTCTCTTGCAGGTCCCAGTATTGTATCGTATTGCGAAGTAAGGGTGCGTGAACGGCTTTCGTATTCTGTAAATGCTTTTTCAAGCTTGACAAGATCAGTTGTAACTAAAATATCATAGTTTAGTTTTATTACTGACAGAAGTGACTTCATCGCGACCCAAGTAGTTTTGAACACTGCTGTAAAAGAGTTCCAAACATTTGATAGTTCTTGACCACTAAACCCGTATTGTGATTCGTTCAACACAATTTCTTTTCTAATGTAACTTCTTAGTTCTCTGTTCGTCATTTGTCTTTCTCTACCATAGGCGCTACATCTTGAACTCTTGGATTTCCAGTAGTACCTCTTTTTAGTGCAGCGCGAAGTTGATTTTTGAGAGCGCGTACTGCCAATCCCATTACGTGTCTGCTATCTGAACCTTGCTCTTGATAAGAACGGATTCTTTCAAGGTCTTCAATACGTTGCTCAAGATCAGAAACGTGAGCTCTAGAACCAAATGGAACTGATTTCCCTGAACGAACAGGAACATCAATTTCTTTCAACTTCTTTATTACGCCTTCACCGACCGTAATAGGAACTGGTGAACCGGGTGATTGTTTAGCTACATTTTGAACAGGTGCGCTTTTTATTGTTGAAGCGACTTTGCTCTCTACGCTTCCACCGCTAATGTTGAGATTACCGGGTTGATCAAACGTAGGTGCCTCAGAACCTGATTTTCTTGCAAGAACTATTTGAGCAAGTGCATCTAGCGTTGTATAGACGGCAAGTCTTTCAGGTTCAGTTAGCTGAATGACCCAAGTTTGTATGTCGCCGAGAACCTTTTCGTCCTTTAGTGATGCACCAGCACGTATAAAGTTCACTCTTTGAACTATGTCTTTTACTGAAGGCAGCTTACCTTGTTCTAGTTCTGCGTCCTCTAGTCTTTTTGCGCCTGGGAGCTTATCAGATTTCTTTTTAGCGGGTGCCGCCGGTTCTTCTGCAGCTGGTTCTTCTGCAGCTGGTTCTTCTGCAGCTGGTTCTTCTTCGTCTTTTTCTGAAATACGTTTTTTGCTACCAAGTTGTTTTGTCATTACTTCTTGCTTTTTTATCTCGTCAGAATTATCTTCTTGAATAAGAATAAGAGCGCGAAGAAGGTCAGTGCTTTTGTTTAAATGAACATGTTTCATTTTTGGTAACGAGTCCTATTTTGTGGAAGCTCGCGATAACGTTCTGCAAAACGTCTTGCATCAGCTTTATCGTCTTGCTGTTGAACTGGTGATGGAGTAACTTCGTCTTTGATAATTGATTCCATAAACTTGTCAAATGCGAATTGTTGTTCGTTTTCACTCATCTCGTACCTCATTAATAACTATGGTCTTCAAAGTGCAATGTAAAGTTTCTATGTCACAAGTTATTTCGCCCACAACATAATGAAACCCGAAGTCAAACCCAGAAACAGTTACTTCTTTACCTGCAAGTTTTTGTATTAGCAAGCTTGGGTTTGTCGTTGTTACAAACTCTAATTCGAGCACTGGTGGTGAACTCTTAAAACGCTTTAAGAGTCCAATCGAACTGCCACCAACGTTTACTGAATACTTTACTTGACTAACAAGAGTTGTGGTGCTACGTTCTAAATCTGTTAATGACTCAGAGACATAAAAGTCTCCGTCAATGTCCTCTAGTTTCACGAACTAACTCATCTATTTTTGATTTGAACTTAGAGTTTAATGAAGTGCTGGATGAGATGGACACTTTCATTCCATCTATCGAAACAATGGCGTAGTTTCCAGTTTCTTCTTCAAGCTCAAGATAACAATTGATGAAGTCTTGTAAGTCGTCTCTTCTGTCAAAAGTTATTGTTTTTGTGCTTTCATCAGTTGCAGACCAAGAAGTTTGTTCTGGTCTTATAGGCAGCTGGTCATAATCTGATGTCGGTAAGAAATTAAAACGAGATGAACTTGACGCTTCTCTTTCTTCAATGTACTCACGAAGAAGAGTTTTTAGGTTCATTTACGCTACTACTTCTGAGCTGTTATCAGAGTTTATGTTATCGATTATCGAGACAAATTGTTTGTAAATTTCTTGCACTTTATCATCTGGAACTAATACGGAAAGTGCGTCAAGAGAGCGTCCAAGTTCTTTTTGATTTGAAGGGATAAACTCTGGGTCTTCTATGGGCGGTCTTTGAACAGAAAGTTGAGTTGCAACATGATTTGATGGACTGATCGGCAGATCTGCAGGAATCGTAGTTGATAATTCATTGCCACCTACATCAGAAGCTCCGAATAAGATTTCATTCATTATCGCTCTAATAGCAGATTCCTTCGTAGTGATTTTAACTTTGTTATTCATTTGAGTCTCCTGTCGTTTATAGTCTAATTATAGACATCATCAGTCTTCTTTTCTAAAAGAGTGTTTAATTCTTCACGTTCTTCACGTTGAAGAATTTTTACCAGTTTATCAAGCTCTTGACTTGTTTTTATACTAAACAATGTAACTTTTTTTGTTACGCTGCTTAGTTCTGTATACGCAGTTTCAAGCTCTGACACTTTCTTTTCAAGAGCCTTGACTTTTTCTTCAGTGCTCGATGGAGAAGCGTTACGAAAAAAATCTAAAATAAACATAATCATTCTCCACTTATTGCACGATAAACTGCATCTGAATCGATTTCACTAACTCTTTTTATTGTTTTATCTTTTTTCATTTCAGTAAATCGTTCAACAATTTTTTCAAGATAACTGTCGCCTTGAATAAACCGACTAATACACTCTTCAAGAAAGTCTTGCATGTTCATGTTATTATCAACACATGCCGCTTTAAACTCTGTGTGGGTTTCATTATAAACTAAAATGTGTATCGATCTTTTTCGCGTATCAGCTTTGAGTTTAGGTCTTGCTGCTTGTGCTACATCAAGCATTTTTGGGCCATAACGAGGTGGTGTGGGGATTATAGTTCTGTTTTCTGGCGCTCCAGGGTCTAATGGAGGCTTTAGCTTTTTTGAGATTGGTAGTTCAGAAATTTTAAGTTTTAATCTTTGAACTTTTTCTTTTTTCATTACGCTTGCGTTTGTCTTGCGCCCACTGCAAAATTGTTGTTGGGCTCATCGCTAGATACAACTTCTTTTGAAAGATTGTAATCTCTTTCAAGAATTTCTACTAACTCAGCTCCGACATTTTTGTCATAAGACTCAGTTAGATAATTTTGCGCCATAGTAATTATGGTTCCTTTGACATCGAGTAGCGTGTTAGCGTGTTGTATCAATCGTGACACTTCTGAAGCGAAAGTATTAACATCAACGCTTTCACTGGCGTCAATAATTTCTTCTTCAAGTAGTATTTTCATGCTTCTTCTACGAACAGACTCTTCAACACCGCTCATGTTGAGAGGCTCTCTTGCTATTCCATCTTCAGTACCTGCGCGATCTGCTTTCGAAAAGAATGAAAGAACTTTTGCGTCAAGTGACTCTTCAGGTGTGATGTCTGGTGCTTCAATTAGAAATTTTTTCATGTTATTATCGCCTTTACAATACGCTCTGTTTTTTCAAAACGTTCTTCTATTTTATCCCAATTAAACTCTTTCATCATCGCAAAAACGTATGATTTACGATCTTTCAAAAAGTCACGATAGTAAGTGTGTTCCCAACAGTCAACAACAATCACTGGGTGACACCCGAATGGTACGTTGCTGGAGTGTAGATCAACAACAACATTGATGTATCGTTTCAGAAACGTATTGTAGCAAGTAACAACCCACCCATTTCTTGATGACATTGCACAAGCAATAAAATCGTTCTGCCACTTGTTGAAATCACCAAAATCTCTTGCAAGTCTCATGTAAGTTAATGAGTCCATCGTTATTTTGGTAGAAGTTGAGCCGACGTTATCAAAAAACAATCCGTGTAAGAATGCGGCGTTTATGTTATACGTTTCATCAATTTTTAATGAACGAAAATCAGAGTTGTTTGGATTTGCGTTATTGCGATCTGCAGTGTCAAGTTTTGCAGAAACTTCATTCAACGATTTTACGTAACCTTCAAGCAGTTCTTGATGTGCTATTTTACTTTTTTCTGATAAGCTGTCAGTTTTTACGTCAAACTTTTTCGATTGAACAACATACGATTCAACAATCTTTTTTACAGATTTGTGAGAAGCGTTTATCTCAGTAAGCGCCTCATCAACTACTGCTTCTAGAAATTTATTACTAATGTTCATTTACGCTTCCTTGTAGTGTTTTTCGAACTCTTTCTGATCAATAACGAACATTACTTCGCCAACATCCTGTTTAGGAGCACTTTTTTCTGATGGATACGCTTTCTTGCCATAATCTTTTTTATCGTCTTCTTCATCTTCTTCTGGATCTGCGTCTTCTACAACATCAGTTTGTAATGGCGGCACAGAAACAGGTTGTGTTATTTCTGGTTCAATGCTCGTTAATTTTTCTGCATCTACTTCAAAGCGTGGTTCTTCTGGAGCTCGTAAAACAATCTTCGCGTTCCCAGGTTCTCCTGAGACTCCACGAACCGTATAAACAAAACCAGATGGTTCGTGTATAACTTTGAGATCTTTTCCTAAGATCAACGTTCCACGAGAGTCAAAGATTTCCATCTCATTTAACATTGACGTTAAACGTCCCTCGTATTCTTCTCGCATTATGCGAACAATGTCTTTTGAACTAAGTTTTTTCATTTATTATTTTCCAAACCTGCAAGTTTGTACCAACGTTCCATTATGAGTGAATCATTATTTTTGACTGATTCAAGTTTGGTGGCGTCAAGACTTGCGTTTAACTTTTCAATTTGTTTTGTGAACGCCTGACGGTTAGAAGAATTAGGTTTAGCCTTTACAGACGGCCAACTTCCCTTTATTGCAGGATCTACAAGATTATCAAGTGACATAGAAATGTTGCTTCCCACTGAACCAGGCTCAGTATCGTTCATAACTGATCCAGCACTTGGATCATCTGGGTTTTTATTCTTGAAGAGAACAGATGAAAGTGATTTTTTGTCTTCAGGCGCCTTTTCCTCAGCTCCTTTGGCCTCGGTGCCTTTAGCTTCAGCTCCTTTTTCCTCGGTGCCCTTGGCCGGAGCAGCGGCAGGTTCTGGTGCATTTGCAACGGCTTCAGGTAGTTTTGCCCCACCAGATACGAATTGTTTCATAAACGGTGTTTGCGTTTTTACAAGATTTACTAAATCACTTCCCTTAAAGTTGTCTGAAGACATGTCGTCATTGATAGCTTTCGAAATATCGCCGTTGAAAAGTTTGTATAGATTTTTGACCGCAGTTGCAGCAGTCGGAGGGGCTGCTGATGTGAAAAAGCTTTTAAGAAAGTCAAAAAATCCTTCGTTCAAGATGTCATCGCCAGAATACATTGCTTCTACTAGCGAAATGTTTCTTTTTACGCCCTCTTGTGCAGTGCCGGCCACTGCAGCGCCTGCTTGGGAACGTTCACCGTACCATTTCGCTATTGAACCTGTACGCGTCCACCACGCTTTAGATGGCTGAAATTTAGCTTGAATAATTTTTAGTATGTCATCTTTTATGATTTTGTTCAAAGGCTGATCAACGTTGTCTGATGATTCTTTTGCGACCTTTGACATTGACGCCAGTAAGAAAGAAAACGCTCCAAGAAACGTAGAAATTCTTCCATACGCCTCGATTGATTTTGAATCCTCAGGTGACGCAAGAAGCGATGCGGAGTTTTTGATTGCAGTTAAAATTAACTTATTTGTAGCAGGAAACTTTTCAGCAGTTGCTACTAAATTTCCCATTTTCTTAAGATTGGTAAGAATTGTGCCGAACTCAGCACCGATTTCATCTGCCAAATCAGGTTCATCAGCTTCAGTAAGTAATCTTGTTTCCACATCTTGTTCAAGAAGAAAATCAAACGTCATAGATCGCACACTTTCTCTTACAGAAACCAACGAATTGTTGTTACGACCAATCTGTCTCTTATTCATTTTAACTACCTCTGGTGTAAGATGACACCTGATGTAATAAGTATGTCATTCGCGATGATTTTTTAAAACTTTTCAACTTCTACATTAGCGTTTTTGAAAATTTCAGCCGTACCATCTCCAGCAGCCGTGTAATCTTCAATGTAAAGAACTTTCTTGATACCAGCGTTTACAATACGCTTTGCGCACATTGGACACGGTTTGTGCGTGCAAATCATAATCAGCTTGTCGCGTAGTTCGTACGGCTTTGAAAGATGTAAGAGACAGTTTTCTTCTGCGTGTAGAAACCCAGACATACCCGTGTCTTCTGAGTCACGCTTATTTGGGCCGCCCTTGTAATTTCCGTTGTATCCGATTGCGCAAATGTCCCTGAAATCTTCAGTGATGATGATGGTACCAACTTTGTATTTGTCGTCGTATGATAACGTTGAAATACTCTTACAAATTTCTTTAAAAACTTCAAGTTTCAATTTGCTGCGATCATTGACTTCAGCTACGCTATGTTTCACGCTTCCAAGATGATCAATGAAATCGCTATGTTTGACATGCACTTTCTTCATACTAATCGTTTCCATCAAAGATTGTTTCAATACTCACATTTTTCGGCAGTGCAAACCCAGCAGCTTTTCTATGTCCGCCACCGCCGTACTTCTTCGCTATTTCACTTACATCAGAATCATCGTGATGTGCTCGAAGACTTACTTTTACTCTTCTGTCTTCGTGGTCCCAATACCAGATAGCGGCAAAATCGCATTTAGGCGAAAGTGCAGCACCAATTTCAGACATCCAGTGAGGAGAATTTACAACAAGAACGTTCTTACCCTCAATAGTTCTGGCTACTGCATTCTTTGAAATCTTTGAGATGACAGTCTTTGAATACGCAAGAATGTATGCGCCACGTTCTTGAGCGCTATCAACTGCAGAATCGTCAAGAAACAAGTCAAACTGTTCAAAGTCGAATTGAATCATGTCAAACGCTGCTGAAAACTCTCTTGAATACGGAATTTCCCACTTCCAGAGGTCTCTATCTTCAACAAACTTGATGAAGCGTGGTGCTTCCTTGCCTGGATGGAAAAACTTCCATGCTAGCATTGCGCCGCTGTGTGTCATGTCAAAGTGTGTGCAACCAATGTCGTGAAGTTCAATCATCGCTGACTTGTGATGGTCTATAACAAGAAATGATTTCGCTTCTTTTATTAGTCGTTTTGTTGTGGCGTTGTCATAAGAGAAGTCAAGAACAACAACGTTTTTACCTTTGATGTCGGGAGGTGTTTCACCGTATGTCGCTGCGTAGTATTCTGCTTTTTCTCCAAGTAGTTTCCACGCAGAAAAAGCAGCAGCAAAGCCGTCTGTACAATTTGCATGATAAATGACAAAATCAACTGATGACGGCTCTACTATCATTGACATAATCCTTAATTATTACTGACAATGTTTAATTTAGCAAGAGGGTGACAAGACCAGCAAAGAGGTTCGTAACAATCTGCGCCACCCACAGAAATCTCTTCATCAGATTGAACACGACGATGTGTAAGTGGTGCATCGGCTCCGCAAGAAACACAAACTGCTGTACATTTTTCGATACGTGTTGCGAATGACATCATCCTTTCAATTTCTGGGAAAGGTTTCAGGTTTGCAGAAAGTTCGATTGACGAAACGTAGATGGAAATACCGCATCTGAAAAGTTCAATAAGAGCGTTTGCGCATCCGTGAATCATAAACGCTTCATCAACTGCGATGACGTCAGGGGTGTTGTTTAATTTTGAAATGTATTCTAGAAGTTGTTCGCCAGATGAAACTGGGATTGCGCTAATCTTTGAACCGCTGTGCGTAGTTATTGCGTTGATAGAGTATCGACCATCAATGGCAGGCTTGAAACAAACCACGTTTGATTTTCTTATACGATGACGTTCAACTGCGGCTGTCAATCTCGTAGATTTCCCAGACCACATGCTTCCGACAAATAGTACAAACTCTTTCGTTTTCATCTAAATCCTTTTGCGTCCGTAATCATCTTCTATAATTACAGTTTGAGAATCATGTCTGTCTGCAACTTCTACTAAAATTGAATCTTCCAATGATTCAATTCTATACGGACATTCCGATTGTACATTTAGAACGTCACCTGTTTTCAGAATTTTTGTTACATACGGACTACGATCTGGATTCGTAAGAGTGAGTGAATCTCCAAAAGTAACCTTAACTGAGCCAGAAATAACGTAGAAAACTTCGTTTTTTGTTGGGTTGTATTTCAGACTCGTTCTTTTACCAGCAAGAATCGTTATGATTTTACCCTGTACGTTTCCATTCGCGTTCCATACGAATGTGTGCCCCCAAGGTTTGTCTTCCTTACGAGATATTGATGACCAGATTTGTTTCTTCGGCATTATATTTTCCACCAGCTCCAAGTTTCTTGTAACCCATTTTCAAGCGTTGTTAGCGCCGTGTAATCCAATTCTCGTTTCGCTTTACATACATCAAGCTGAGTACTTCTTACGTCACCTGTTCTCAATGGAGCGTTAGTAACGCGAATGTTGCTGAACTTTTCATGAAACATTTTCAAAATTTCGTTATTTGATACGTATGTTCCTGTTCCAATGTTGAACACGTCGCCGCTAAATGATTCTTCTCTTGTTGCGGCCAAGATGTTTGCCCTAACAACGTCGTTCACATAAACCATGTCTCTTGTTTGTTCTCCATCACCATCTGAACGTAATGGTTCGTTGTCAGCAACTCGATTACACCAAGCAGAAATTGCTGTTGAATACGGAGAATTTCCAAGTTGTCTTGGGCCATACACGTTTGCGTATCTCAAACAAACTGAATCTGTGCCATACAAACGATGTGACATACGCAAGAATTCTTCAACCATCAACTTTTGAAGACCGTATGGAGATTGAGGATTCTTTGAACAAGTTTCTGGTGTTGGGAGTTCAGTCGTCTCACCATAAACTGCTGATGTAGATGAGAAGATAAGTCTCGGCTTGTTGGGTGCCTTGTTAATACTTTCAATAAGACTCATTGTTCGAGTAACATTGACATCAGTTGTCTTTGCAGGATGTTCTACTGAATACGAAACTCGTGGATTCGCTGCAAGATGAAACACTCTATCGTATTTTCCTTCTACAACACGTCTGAGAACATT
>Ga0181349_1000504_pt1 | contig 16767 bp, 14 predicted proteins | sample Su13VDMM110SD_FD_130106 | JGI IMG/M metagenome (GOLD analysis project Ga0181349, IMG submission 130106) | Freshwater viral communities from Lake Michigan, USA - Su13.VD.MM110.S.D | ecosystem: Environmental > Aquatic > Freshwater > Lake | place: USA: Michigan | collected 2013-07-16 | reverse complement strand
CTAAAGTAGTTAATCTAGCTTCTTCTAATCCTTTTTTAAGTTCTTCTAATTCTCTTTTTCTTTCTGCTATTCTAGCATCAGAAAGTGATTTTGCTTTACCTGCTAATTCTTTAGCTATAGCTTCTTCTGCTTTAAGTTCTTCTGCTTTTGCATTATAGCCAGTTTCTAAATAAGTAGCCCTTGCATCTTTGGTTGCCTGTTCTCTTTTAGATAAGTTATCTTCTAAAGCTTTAAGGCCTGCTGCATCTGCTTTACCTAAATTTTTATTGTAAATAGCTCTTGCATCTACTTCGGCTGCATGTGCTGCTTCGTAATCGCTGTATGATTGCTTAATTTGAAAATCTCTAATCTCCTTTTCAGATTTACCTGCTACCTTCATTTGAGCTAAAGTAACTTTGTTTCTATTAGCTGCAGATTTTTGATTTAAATCTAATAATCGATTTTGAGATTCTAATGCATCATTTAAACGTTTAGTTGCTTCTTCAGCTGCTTTAGTTCCTGTTGCCATTTCATACAACATAGATACGGCTGCTCCTATAAGAACAATTAAAGCACCTATACCGGTTGCTATTAAAGCTGCTGATAGGGCTCTAGCACCAACGGCTGCTGCCTGTTCACCAATACCAACTGCAATTAATGATTTAGATAAAGCATTATTTAATACGGTATATATTTTAGTTAAACCTGTAAGGTTAGCTAATCCTATTGCCGCATCTTTTAAATCTTTTCCTAATTCAACAAATGAAGATTGAATATCAGATAATTTTAATTGTCCAAATTGTTTAAGCGTAGCAATTAAACCACTAGCTTGTGAACCAAGTTGTCCAACTGGTCCAGGTAAACCAGATATCACATCAGCAAAGTTACCTGCTCCTTTTCTAGCTACTACTAAACTATCTTGAACATCATCTATTTGTTGTTGTAGACGTAAGAACTCTTCAGAACCAGCGGCAGTATCTTTTAATTGCTTTTTAAGGGCTTTAAGAGCTGCAATCGATGGTTCTACATCAGTTTCTACATCAACCTTTACTTTGATTGTTTTATCTGCCATTAGTGTCTTTTTATTTTATACCATACATCTTTCCAACTAGTTGGTAATGCGTATTTTCCTTTAGCTATTTCAATATTTTCTGAAACATTTTTGTACTCATCCAATACTAATAGGTCTAATATATTCTTAATCATATTGTTATAACAATTTAAATTTGTTCTATTGTTGACTCATTATATCTAATGCGTCTGATATTATAGGTCCTAATAATTGTAAATTACAAGTACCATCTTTTAATGAATAATCGTTTATTGCACGAAGATGATAGTAGTTACCTCTAAAGTTTACTACATCATTTAACTCCATATCAAAGTAATCTGCTAATGGTATAATTGCTGAACAATTTAGAATTCTAGTTTTTGGATTGTAAATAAATTCAACATACTTTTCCCAATATTCACTATAAAGAGTTTCAGTTGGTGTCTCACCATAAGAAGCTGCTTCATTATTAAACAACAATGTACGTGAATCGGTTGTAGGAAAACTACCGCTTACTACATTATAATTATCAAAATATGGAAATGCGGTTTGTTCTTTAGTAACACCTGCTTTTGTTAATGAACCGCTATCAATATAGTAACTTTGGCAATCAAGCAATCCATTAAAAAACAATAAACGAGGTAATACTCTTGCAGGAGTATATTCTGCATTGTTTATGTAAGTTGGTATGTATATAGGAATTATTTGACTCATAATTTTTTTATTTTAACAGAAGAATCCACTTCCATATCCAATTTCACCAGTAAATTTATTTAAATCCCAAGCTTCGTTTGATAAATCTACAAAACTTGCATATCCTGTTAATGGAGTATTTCCGTATGGGTCTATATAAACAATTAATCCTGTTTGTATAGTACCTGTTGATGTGTAGTATGGTGGATATTCATATGCATTACAAGTATCAGCTCCTGCTGGTTTAGTACTTGATTTTAAATATCCAACTTGATATTGTGTAATTGTAGGCGTAATTCCACCAACACTACCAGATAAACCTGTTCCTGCTATTCTTAATAATGGGTCAGAAGCAAATGTTGTTTTAACATTAAACTCACCTTGTGAAAAGAAGTTTGTTGTATCGGTATAATAAATCTTTCCATATTCTCTATTAGCTCCTCTAGCAAATTGTTGAGAAATATAATCCTGGTCTAATGTATCACCAAAGTTTAATTTATTTACTGCAAGGTTATTAGCTGGAATTACTTCAATAGATTCATCTAAATTAATGTACCTATTGAAATCTTTAACTTGTCCTTTTTTATACCAATTATTAAATGTTTCAATTATAAATTCATTTGGTTTAGTATTATTAGGATATATTACTAAATTGAACTTCTTTTGCATTCCTGAAATGAAATCTACTAGCTTAATACCTTGTGTTCCAAATGGCATGTTAGATGGGATATCCATCACTCTACCATCAGCTGCCTGATTTACTTCTCTAATTTCTAAAAATGATTTAGTTGTTCCTTGCGGGTCTAATGTAACAAGTGGTAATGGAGGAGTTGCTGAATCAGGAGATTGACGGATTTGAAAATAATAATTACCCGCAGGTATAGTATCAAAAACAAACTCCGTTGCTAATTGATATGTTGTATTTATACCACCATTCCTACTTTGTTGTAATTCATCAAAGAAAAAGATATAAGATTGAACTGCACGAGTTGAATAAGGAGTTGAACTACCTGTTTCTAACATACGGATTTGCCATGTTCCATTTGCTGAAAGTGTACCTGGCATATTGTTTGCAGAACAACTTACATTTAAGTTTACATTTAATACTCCTTTTAAATTAGTTTCTTTCTCTACTCTATATGCACCATTGTTATAAAAGTCTTGTGCGTCAGAAAGTGAATTATACCAAGGTAAAGTAACAAAACTACCTGATGGTAAGTTTATATCTGTCATACCACTACCTGATATTGCACCTATTTTAATTTTACCATATGTTTCTAAATCAACACCCGCATATTCAGGATATTTTAATGAATTATTGCAAAGCATATAAACATCATCTAACCAAGCTTCATTCATAAAAGAAGATGAGTATGTGTATCCTGAATAATCAAAGATTGCATCCCATACTTTTTTAACTCTGATTGCAGGTTTAAAGTTTTGAACAGTTAGGGCACCATTCTGGTCATCCATACCAAATAATTCATATTGACCTTGCGTAAATTGATATCCACTACCATAATCTGCAAGTGGATAAACTATATCACCATTGAATAAATTATTAGTCCAACTTGATGTAATATTATTGTAAGATGATGTGTGGTTATATTCCGATAGGGAACTTAAATCAGTTAAGTATGCTCTATTGATATCTCTACCAAAAGATGATAAAGCACCGAATATAGTTACCTCATAAGAATCAATAAACTTATTTGCAATTACTTTTACTTTGTTTAGTTGTAAGTAACCCTGTGATAAGTAGATACCACCAAAATCGAAGTATGCAGGAACTTTAATGTTCGTTGCAAATAGAAATGGTGAATCAATTGAAATATCATAAACATGCTCAAAGAAAGCATTATTGTTTTTAGTTCCTGGTAGGGTTAATTGACGTGTAAAATCAGAAGGTAATACACCTATATCAAATAGACCTGTTACGTTATTGGATAATTTAATATCCTCATCGTTAAACAAATCTAATTGTGTATCATTTGCAATTAATTTAAATACAAAACCTTGTGTACTAATTATCCCCATTATATGATAAGTTTGTATGCTTGTCCGAAATTGAATTCAAATGCGTATTGAATCAAATGGTCATTTACACCTGTTTTAAATGTTATATTTTGAGTAGCAATTGTTAAAGGTCTTACTAAAGCATTTGCTTCATCGTAAACCCAATAGATTTCATCTGAAACTAATAATTGCTTAAAGATATCATTATAAGATTCAGGTATCCAAAATGAATTAACTGAAATAGATTGTTTAGAATCTACTATATAATTTAAAATACCTGAATCATAGTTTTGGTAAGATAATGTAGATGATTCCCAACTACCTAATTGCGGTTGATATGTTTTCTTTTCAGTTTGGAATGATTGTCTATTAACCATATAAAAGTTAAAGTAATCAAATTGTCCAAATCTATTTTTAAATTTAATTCTTACATTAGGATATTTTTGAATACATTCAATAGTATATTTAATAGATGTTCCTAATGCTGTCGCTCCATTGAATGCTTGAGTTGTGTAATAAGTTAATCCACTAGTCGATAATGGAAATCCACTTTGTGCTGGTCCAATTGGGTATTGATATATTTGACCTGATGAAGATGTTGAAGAACTTACATTATAATCAGCTGAACCTAAATTAGATGTATATACAACTTTTGTTGGTTGTACACCACCTGCTAATCCACCATAGATACCTGCTGTTCCGTAGTTATCTATAAATGCAGATTGAGTTGCTGGTCCGTTTGTCATCAAAGGCCAGTGTGCTGATGCTGATGTTATGTTTTGTCCAATTGGTTCTTGGAATATACCATAACCATCTAGGGCTTTAAAAGTTTCTGAACGAACATGACTGCCTGTTATAAATGAACTAGCTGAAAGATATTGACTATAAAAATCTACTGCGTAATATTTTACGTTAGATGTATTAGCGATAGCAAAATCAGTTAATGTAGAATTTATGATTCTATTTAAATCAAAAATACCTACGTTAGATGTATTAGGATATTTTACAATTGTGTATTGATAAGAACCGGAATTGCTCAATGAGCCGGTCCAATAGTATAAATCACCTACAAATTGAAATGAAGATGAAGTTAATAAATTAGTATTGCTTTCAGCAACCGTAAATATAATCGGTGATTGTGCTAATGATACTAATGCTGGTGTTTGATTAAGACTTATTGACATTATTCAGAATCGTTTCTTATTATAACCAATATTCTCTTAAAAGTATTGAACGCTATGTATCTAAATCATCAATAGCACTTTTAACTTGCTTTGCTACTTTAGCTGATATCTCTTCTATATAATCTTGTAATAGAGAATCTACAATAGGTGAGTTAAGTGCTTTATCAGCAAAGTTAATTGATTGAGGTATGTTTTTAGTTTTACCACCACTAACTGTTTTAGATACAGTCGGGTCATTCCAAAACATACCATATTCTGCGCCAGGAGGAGCATAGTTTATTTCAAAACTAAATCCATTTTTACTTTCTTTTAGTACTTGAGATGGTGTGTTAGCTCTTTGTAATTGTTTTTTTAAATTGCCTGTACGTTTAGGTGCTTTAGCAACTGCCAATCCACTAATCTGTCTAGCTATATCTTTTAATGATGGCATCTTATCCTAATGTTACTTTTACCCAATTACTTCCAGATGCAAAGTATAAATTCGAACCTGATACTGCCATAGTTCCATTAACTGCTGATGGTAATGGGTCTAATGAAGCTAATTGTAATGTTTGAGTAATTGAAACTGCTCCCGTTACTGCAGTACTTCCACTTACGTTTAATGTACCTTCTACAAACATATTAGAGCCTGAATCAATTAATAATCCAGTCTTTCTTGTAGTTGATGTTCCTGTTCCTACGGAGAATACAGTTTGACCTGTTTTGTTTCTTACACCATCGTTTGCATTGTATCTACCAAAGTATGCACCTCCACCAATAGTTGAGTTAAAACTATTAGAGGCTGATATGATTAGTTGTTCTCCACCTACCACATTACTAATAAAACTATTGTGTAAACCGGCACCTGTTTGATTTGAGAATATGGTATTATTTTTACCTATTACCGCATTATCAGTAAATGCGCCGGGAGTATTTCCTGTACCATCTACCGAACCTGTTATTAATAGTGTCCCACTCTGACCATAAAATATGTTTCTAACCACCCCAAACTGACCTACTCCCAACGAACCTGAAAAAGCTTGGTTTGTTAGAGTCAAATTATTACCACTAGTTGTGTTAAAATTAAAATTAACTGCAGACCCACTTGCTATTATCGTTCCACCACCATAGTTGTTAGTGATAGAACCTAAACTTGTATGTAATCCTAATCCCGCTGCTCCTGCATTGGTATAAGATAATGCACTATTTGCATAGTTATTATTTGAGTTAACAGCGGCAGATGAGGATATATTAGTGACGGTAATACTACCACCTGCAATTACGTTAGCAAGACTACTTTGTGTATTAGTCGTTAATAAAGTACGAGGTGAAGTATTTGTTATAGAACCACCAAAAATACCATTGGTTTGTATAGAAAGTGTTCCACTACCACTTATACCCGTAGCTATTTGAGCAACGGATGCAGATGCAGCATTGATTGTAATACTTGAATTAACATTAAAGTTACTATTAAAGCTTAATGAGCCTGTAAATCCTAATGCATTAATTGTAGTTGTAGTACCCCCATTATAATAATTTTGTGAATAGTCGTGAGTACCAGTATTTACGGCTTGATTAATATTAAAAGCACCAATTCCTTGGAATATATTATTATTCATCGTAGGTCTATTACCACTTACACTTGCTGCCGAAGCAGTTATTTGTGAGTTTATACCATTATTATTATTTAAGTAAAGGTTATTACTACCACCTATATATCTTTTATATCCAGTTGTTGGTGATGCAGGGTTTGTAAATATGTTATTACTACCTGAGATGATTGTATCAGATGTATTACTATTATTTTTAAATATTAAGTTTACAAAATTTGCAGCTGATGCACTTAAATGTGCTGATGCAGATGTAAATGTTTTAGCAACTAACATTAAACTACCTGATGTAGATACTAATGATGTTGCGTTTAACGCTGCATCTTGAAAGGTTTGTATACCTGTAAATGTATTTGAACCCGTTGTTGCAAAACTACCTGTTAATCCACCTATTGTTGAAAATTTACTATCAACACTTGTAGTATACGAATTAAACGAAGATGTTGTTACAAAACTACCTGTGTCGATACTACTACCAGTCACTGCAAGTATTCTTGTATTCAAAGATGCAGAGAATGGTATAAAATCAACACCTGATAAAACTAATTGTGAGCCTGTTAGTTCAAGATTAGCTCCATTTAAGGCATATATTTGAATTGAACCACTATTAGTATATGGAGGAGTAGTATTAATTTGATTAGTAAATAGTACATCACCGGCATGCTGCCATCTTGTACTAGGATAATAACTATTAATTGCATCTTCTAAATTAGAACCACTTAATTCAAGTGATTCTGTGGATGTTTTTCCATTTACTCTTATAGCAAATTCAGTTTCTAAAGATAATTGGTTCGGGCCGGTTTGTATCTGACCTGTAATTACGACACCACCACTAATAAATTGACTACCAGTTATAGTTTGGCTGCCTGTAAATCTATTCGAACCTGTTGTTGCGAATATATTATAGTTTAGAATTTGTGCTGAAGATGAAACAGTTCCTGCTGGTATGTTGCTACCACTAACATCAGGTATGACCACACCAAATGTTGATGCATCACCTTTTGTAAATGTCAAAGTGTTTCCACTAAATGAAGCAGTTATTAATGAACTTGCAGTTATCGAAGAACTAACAAATCCTAATGATGTAATTTGTGCAGATGAACTAATAGTTCCTGCAGGTGTACTACCCGTCACTGCTAATATTCTACTATTAACTGAAGCACTAAATGGTATAAAATCAACACCTGATAAGTTTAATTGTGAGCCTGTTAGAGATAGATTAGCTCCACCTAATGCATATATTTCAATTGAACCGCTGTAACTATATGGGCCAAATCCAGGATAATTAATTTGATTAGTAAATAGTACATTACCGGCATGCTGCCATCTTGTATTATCATAAAAAATATTTAATGCTTCAGTTGCTTGTGAGCCACTTAATTCAAATCCATTTCCCTTTAATTTTCCATTTGTTTTTATAGCATATTCAGCTTCTAAAGATAATTGTTCCGGACCGGTTTGTATATATTCTTTAATTTGTACACCACCAGTTATGAATTGGCTGCCTGAAAATGTATTACTTCCGGTTGTTGCGAATATATTATATGCTACTATTTGTGCTGAAGATGAAACAGTTCCTGCTGGTGCACTACCACTTGCTGCTACTGTTAAATCAAATGTTGTACCATCTCCTTTTGTAAAGGTTAGAACATTCACAGCAACACTACCGGTTGTCATAAAACTACCCGTATTTATAGTACTACCACTAATATCAGGTATCACTACACCGAATGTAGATTTATCTCCTTTTGTAAATGTCAAAGTGTTTCCACTAAATGATGCGGTTACTAATCCTAAACTTGCAGAAGTAAATAAACTTGCGGTTGCAGTATTCAATGAAGAAGTTACACTTGCTAATGTACTATTCTTTGTTTCTTGTGAAGCAGTGAAACTATTCAATGCAGTAATATCAGTTGTTACTACACTACCTGTGTTAACTACAATATTAAATGTTGATGTATCTCCTTTGGTAAAAGTAATTGTATTAAGATTTACCGATGCAGTTGTTAAACTTAAACTTGCAGAAGTAAATAAACTTTGTGTTGCAGTATTCAGATTCGTTATAGAGGTAGCAAAGGAGCTCGTAGTTGAGTTTAAATTAGAAATTGATATATTGACACTAGCCGATGTACTTTCTAGGTTATTTAACCTTATATTCGTTGATTGAGTATAAGAGTTAAATGATGCGGTTGTTGCAAAGTATGAATTACTTACATATTGAGATTGAGTAAATGCATTTAAAGAAGTTAAATCAGTTGTGATTGCACTACCTGTATTAACTGTAATATTAAATGTTGATGCATCACCTTTAGTAAATGTAATTGTATTTAAATTTGCCGATGCGGTTATCAATGAACTTGCAGTAATAGCAGATGTTACATACGATGATGTTGCTGCTTCTAAACTTCCAATTCTTTGATTAGCAGATTGCGTAAAACTATTTATATTACTTACTGAACTATTTAAAGATGCAGTAGTTGTTTCTATATTTGTTAATCTTGTTAATGTAGAAGCACTAAACGTATTTAAATTATCTAGTGAACTTACTATACTTGCAGTTGTTTGAGATGCAGTGAATTGATTTAAATTACTTACTGAACTATTCAAAGATGCAGTAGTTGAATTTATATTTGAAATACTAATATTAACACTCGCTGAATTAGATTCTAATGAACTAACTCTTTGGTTATTAGATGAAGTATATGCGTTAAAAGAAGCAGTTGTTACTAATCCACTTATATCAACCGATGAAGTTAATACAGGCGTACCATTTACAGTCAAAGAACCTTGTACTTTAACACTACCGCTTAGTGTTTGTACATCTGTTAACTCATCACCAAATTGGTTAGAGCCAGATGAATAGATTATAGATGAACTTTCAAATATTGTTTGTAAGTAAGTAAATGATGCAGAGAATGCAGTTATATTACCTGTGATAGTTTGGTCACCAATAAAGTTATTGCTGCCTGTTGTTGCGTATGAACCCGTCTTTGATATTAAAGATGAAGTTACATTTGCTAAAGTATTTAATTGAGTTAATACACTTGAACTAAAAGTATTTAAAGAAGCAGTTGATGCTCCTATTGCACTATTGATTGTTAACTGACTTGAAGTAAATGTATTTAAGTTAGTTATTGATGTTACTAATGATGCAGTTGATTGTGATGCAGTAAAAGTATTTAATGCAGATATAGAAGTATTTACACTTGCACTATTTGTATTTAATGCATTGATACTAATTTGTTGAGAAGCAGAACTTGCATTTAATTGGTTTATAGAACTACTGAATGATGCAGTTACGCTCGCTAGGGTACTATTCTTTGTCTCCTGTGAAGCAGTAAAAGCATTTAAGGAACTTATATCAGCTGAAGAAGTTAAGAAGGAGGCGGTTACCGCAATCAACGAATTAATTTGTTGTTGTTGGTTATAATCAACCAATGCTACTGAACTACTAATTGCATATGAAGAAGTAGCATTAATTAAACTATCTACTTTATTATCATTACTTTGAGTATATGCATTAAAAGATGAAGTGTTTAATTTTGTATTAATTTGATTAATTAAACTTCCAGTTGCTGCAGCCAATTCACCTTCAGTTACAAATCCTCCACTTAAAGAAGATGATAAATTTAACAACTCTAAAATAGAAGCAGTTGCACTTGCATTAAATGATTGTTGAGAAGCTGTAAATGCGTTTAAAGAAGCAGTGCTTCCACCAACGGCATCAAACTTTGTATTTACACTTGCAGTATAAGTTGAGAGAGTTGTATTCTTTGTATTTTGAGAAGATGTAAATGAGTTTATATTAGTTACTGAAATATTTAAACTAGCAGTAGTTGTCTCTATTGAACTTAATCTTGCATTGGTTGATGATGTATAGGAATTAAAAGAAGATGTAGTCACAAGCGAACCTGTGTTAACCTGAGAGCCTGTTATATTAGCTCCGTATATATTTCCTGATGAACTTATATTAGTTCCATCAAAAGAAATATTCAAAGATTGTCCAATACCATCTTGTAATAAAGTCATTGTACCTATTGACAATGCATTATCAGTTCCTAAGTGTGCTAATGATGTATAACTCGCCGATATGTATAAATTACTTAAACTTCCCATTTATTTTTATTTTATGCTTTTGACCAAACCTTATATGCGGTGTTAGGTTGTAAATTCCAACTCATAAACGTTGTTCCCCAAACTTGTGGTTCAATCCATCTTAAACAATTAGGACAATCACCAAAATCTGAAAAGGGAAATTGTAAAATTGGTAATCCTACCAAATTAAACTCATCGCTATTTTCGAATGTATTTACAATAGTATAACAATTGATTCCATAAGAAGTAGTAACGCTTTCAGCATTTGGAAATACATAAGGAGCAGAGAATACCTGTCCAATACTACCGCTACCATTAAGTACTGCTTTATATTCATCACCGGTTATACAATCAGAAATTATATATCCGCTACCAGATGGATTAATTAAAAAAAAAAGACAGCGATTCTTATCGTTGTGGGTAGTGAGTGTGAAGGTGGATTGCCAACCTGCTAACCCATTGTTGAACCTATCATTAAAAGGTTCACAAACAATATCATCGTTTATCTCAAACCCTGACACCCCCCTTTGTGTATATGAAGTTAAATCGTTTATTACTGCGAGAGTATTGGTATGTATATCGACTGTATCATCAGTCTTATAGTAAGGTATAGTTTGTTCATTAGTACTAACCGATGATTCGTTATTCTTATTCTTAACCTTATCAACTACAGTCAACTGAATTGTAAAGTTAGTAGTACTAATACCAAAGTTTGTATCTAATATATCAATGTTTGCAACCGGATATGCTGGAAATTGATTTAAATCCATTTCTTCCAAAGAGCCATATGAAGCAACTTCCACCGTTGGGTGATTGCTCATAATCGTTTTGAAATAGTTTAATACATTATAGTATAATGTATAGTTTGTATTAAGTTTATTTTGGATTGCAGTTCCCATATTACATCAATTCAAATAGACAACGATTTCTATCATTGTGAGTTGTTAAAGTAAATACTGCAACCCATCCTGCTAATCCGTTATTAAATCTATCAGAGAATGGTGTACATACAATTTCCCCATCAATATCAAATCCTTGAATTCCTCTTTGTGTATATGAAGTTAAATCATTTAAAATACTTAATGTATTTGCCTGTATATCAACAACATCATCCACTTTAAAAAATGAAATAGTTTGTGCATTTGTAGCAGGTTCTGATTCATTGTTTTTATTCTTAACCTTATCAGCAATTGTTAATTCAATCTGATAACTAGAAACAGTCTCTCCCCATTTAGCTTCTATAATGTTTACATTACCAATTGGATAAAAAGTAAACTGGTCCGTATCTAAATCACCTGCATCACCTAATGCAACCGCCTCAATAGACGGATGATTACTCATTATTGTTTTAAAATAATTAAGTACATTGTAGTACAAAGAATAATTTGTACCTGTATTATTTACTAAAGATACTGCCATATATTTGTTTACAATTGTATACCGCCGAAGTATTGATTACTTTGGTCAGGATAAATTTGAGTTTGATTACCGATTGATTGTAAGTATTGTGGTATATTTTGAGAATATGAAATAAGATAGTTTTGTAATCTTAATGCATAATAGTCAGCATTTTGTTGTGCCTGTGCTTTTAAATAATCTATTTCTCCTCTAGTTGGTGCAATTCCTTGCTCTGATTGTTGTTTAACTGCTCCATTGGATTTAAACTGAACCGATGAAAATGGTATATATTCTACACAAGAATACCATATTAAAGAGTTCTTAATATAATCATCTAAAAGGTCTTGATAATAAGATGATAAACTACTAACAGTATTAGCAACAATTTGTGCTTGCAGATATTCGAATAGGATTGTTCCTAATAAGTTCTTTAAGTACTTATCTTGTGCCGTTCTTACGAATGGTAAAAGAGCATCTGCATCAATAGCACCCTGTAATGGAGTGTTCTTAATGATATCGTTTCTGTTTATAAAAAGTGCGTATGCCATAATTAATCGTTATATGTTTCGTATTCTTTGTTGAAAAATGCTTGTGAAGTTCTAACAAAATTTACATTTGGTTTTGGTTCTGATTCTAAAATAGCATCAGATGTTGATTGGTCTTGCGGTGCTTCTTGCGTTGCAGGATTCTCTAATGATTTATTAGTTTCATCTTCTACTTGCGCTACACTCTTACCAGTCTCTTCAGCAGTTTGTGATAAGATTACTAATGGAGTTAATTGTTCAAAGAATAATTCCATTTCATCATATCCACCAGAACTCAAAGCGTAATCTAATGAGTTTAGAATTAGATTTTGGAATGGAGATATTGTCATTGTTTGCATAATAGAGAATGCTGTTTTCATCTCCTCTGATTGAGAACTAAAACCATTGTTAGCAGTTCTAATACCAAATAATAATGGAGAGGTAACTCTATGAGCAACCAGTATTCTATCTTGTGTATAATCTGCAACATATTGGTATTTCTCATGTAAGTTTTCAATATTAATTACATCAATAGTTGGTTTAGTAGCAGGGTCATCATTAAATGATAACATAAACCTTCCTGCATTATCCGTACCTGTAAACTTAGCTTGAACTAAATCTTCAATCGTTTCTCTTTCTTCAGGTGCTGGAATTCCATTATTGAAGTTTAACATTACTGCAGGTAAGAAACCATTTGTAATATTGTTTATGTGTAAGTTACTAATTTCACCTTCACTCATTGCGAATTGCATTGCTGCTACCCAATCAGGTAAGGAGTAGTAATATAAACCCGGTGAGTAGTTCTTTATGTAAAGGACTTCATATTTCTCATTTGATGTTTCAAACGCAGGTATTCTCTTTTTATCTTTAATCTTTCTTTGGTCATTCCAATCAGTACAATAGAAATAGTTCTCAACTTTAGGATTAGAACCAATTTTCTCTGCTCTTAAATACTGAACAGGTATGTGAAACATTTTAACTATCTTTGTATGTTCATCATTCCAATATACTTGGTATGCTGCATTACCATACAACTTTAAATCAAAGGTTACTCTTTTAGTTTCCTCCTGTGGGATTATCTTTTGAAGAATCTTATCGTATACTTCATTCTTGCTATACAATCCTTTACCAAATATCAAATCAGCTATACCTTCTATACAGGCACTATTAGTTGTTGATACATTGTAAGTTACTGTAACTGCATCAAAGAAATCATCCTGTCCATAAACACCAAATGGAATCCAATTATAACGTGTTTTAGTATCTTCCGTTATAAGAGGAAGCTGATTGTTATTTACATTAACGATAGAGAATTTTTGTTCTTGTTTCATATTATTTCATTATGATATATTTGTTCTCACTAACACTTGATGTTATTGGTGGAATTTGGTTTTCGTATTCTGATTTTTCTGCGGATGATGATTTGTATGCCTGTAATGAACCATACCATATTGAATTTCCGCCTGTATTAAAATCTAAGTTTACTGCTCCTGAATTATAAAGTTCTAATCGGTATTCACTACCTACTATTGCTCCACTAATACTTGCAGTAAACCCTAACATACTTTCGTATCCATTATAGGTAACTCCGCTAATTGACATTGTAGTATTTTCCAAAGTATACATATTCTGCATACTCATCGTAAATTGAGATGAAGCAGTTGGTTGTGTTCTAACGGTATATGAATTACTTTCTGATATATAGTATGCTAACATTATATAGTATTTATCTTGTTCTTATCTAATAATAACACTACATTTGTTAGAAATAGTTAGACATAAAAAAAGGGAACTCTATTGAGTCCCCTTTAATATTTTTATGCTATACTGAATTAGCTTCCGTAAACTACTGTGTAGTTTGAAGTTAAACCACCCAATGCATTTGTTGTTGAGCTGCCTGATAAGAATGCTGCTGGCAATAGTTCCATACCAGTGAACGTTGCTGAATAACCATAAAGGTCACCCAATGCTGCTCCTGTTTGAATTGTACCTGCAGTTAAATCTGCACCTAACTGTTGTCCAACTAATAATGCATCTCCGTTGTTTGTCCATACGATGATTTGAGGTCTACCATATGCCATTAACTTCAATTGAGTTGTCATTTCGTTAGTCAATTTCTTCAAGTTAAGAGTTAACTCTTGTGAGAAGAAAGTTGTACCATTTTCACGAGATGTATTTACTGTTTCAGTATATGCACTTGTCCCTTTAAGACTATAGAAATAAAGGGTTGAGCCGGATGGAACTGCTGTTAGTTCTCCGCTTCCGTTTTTAGTGAAAGAGCCAGTTACATAGTTAATAAAGTATACCCCTTGGATACCACCAATTGATTCTTTACAAACTTCCTGTCTTCCAGCTGATAAATTACAAGCCATATCTTTAAGTTTTTAATTTGTTAGTAAATAAAGGGGTGAGTATTTCCCACCCCCATATTAATTATTTGTTATGCGTATGCTCCTAAGTAAACGATATCTTGACCAATACCGAATTGAGTTCCGGCAGTGTATCTCATAACGATACGATAGTTTTGTGAGCCGTCAATATTAGCCATGTCTAAGACCTTAACTTCATTGTAGTCAGAAAGTAAACCTGTTCCGAAGAATAAGTTTGATTTTTGAGCTGCAACGATTTTGTTGTCACCTAAACCTGGACATAATACCAATTCAATACCTTGGAAGTTGTAAGGCTTCTCACCGATATTCATTTGATTGTTAAATCCATTAGCACCTAAACCAGAAGCGCCATTACCTGACATTGCAGTTTGGTATGCTTTTGCTACTTTTGTACCAACATATATTAATAAGTCTGGCTTACCATATACAGTTGTTGGGATTGTTTGAACTACTGAATCTAAGATAGATACTACGTTAGCTGAAGTTACAACTGCGTTAGAACCTGAAAGAATAGTAGATGAACCACCTGTGCTTCTTGCTGGTAATACTGATGTTGCTCCACCTGCAGCAACTGATGCTGATAATGCTGTTTGGAAACCAATGAATGAACCATTAGTTGCCGTTCCTTGCCATATAGCTGTTTCAGTAGCTTCTGCTACTTGTCCACCTACATAAGATACCAAGAAATCATTGAAAGATTTAGGAATCTCATCAAATGCTGAGAAGCCTAATTGCATTGCCTCCCAAGATGCTACAAATTCTTGCTTACATAAAAGTAAGTTAACTTGTAATTCTTTTGGAGTTAATACTTGTTCAGTAATAGCAACGCTACCTGAAGTTGTGAAGTCGCAAGAAGCATCTTGTACGATACCACTCACAGCTAATTTTTGAATTACACTTTTGTACTTAACATTTGGCATAATGGTAACATATTTGTTATCCAATGTTGCTGCCGATAACAACGCTGCTGCGATATAGCCTGAAGCTGCCTCACCTGCGTAGGTTGTACTTGTTACAGTAGGAAGTGCGAAATTTTGTTTAAGTTTCATTTTCTTTTCCTTTTTTGAAATTGATTAATTAATTAGTTATATAATTTAGATAGGAAAGATGATTGTGAATCTTTACCTACTACTCTATTCTTTTTTGTTGAAGAGAACTTTAATGGGCCTGCTTCGATTGGAGCACCATCTAATTTAGGTAACTCTTCTTCTTCATCTGGCTCTGCACTCATTTTGATTCCTTCTTCTTCTTGTACTACTTGAGATGCTACTGGAGGAAACATTGTTTCTTCAAATTTAGCCATCTTAGTTTCCATTTCTTGGATTCTATATTGTAAATCCGCCATTCTTTTTCCCATTTCGGTTTCAGTTGGCATTTCATCTTCTGGTATTGCTTCTGCAGTATCAGTTTCTTCAGCCATCTTCATTGTGCCTGATTCTACTGAACCTTCTGCGGTAGGTACTTCGTTTACTTTATCAGCTGCGCCTGCTTGAGGAATATCTTCAACAGGAACATCTTCTAATTCAACGTTTTCTCTTTCAACGATTTTACCGTCTTTAGTGATTACTTTGATTATTACTTCTTTACCTTCTGAATCTCTTAATGCGATTTCGTGCTCACCATCTGGTGCTGGAGTTTTAGTACCATCTTCTGATACTACTTCAACATCTTCGCCTACATCAAATGTAGGAGATTGTAAAATTGTTCCATCTGCTGTTCTTGCATCAGTAAAAAGAACTTCATCTGATGATAAAAGACTAAAAATCTTATTTAATACGTTTTTTGCATTCATATCTAATTGTTTATATTGTTAATAACATTGGTTGTTTAAATTATAGTTATTTTTTT
>Ga0181349_1000502_pt1 | contig 16789 bp, 18 predicted proteins | sample Su13VDMM110SD_FD_130106 | JGI IMG/M metagenome (GOLD analysis project Ga0181349, IMG submission 130106) | Freshwater viral communities from Lake Michigan, USA - Su13.VD.MM110.S.D | ecosystem: Environmental > Aquatic > Freshwater > Lake | place: USA: Michigan | collected 2013-07-16 | reverse complement strand
TCCGAGTTAATATACGTTTTTAGCTCAGTAACCGTAGGAACTGCATTGTGCTTTGTATAAAAACCTTTAATTACATCAAATATCTTCTTAATATTCTTATCCTTAAAGAAATTTGCATTAATATGATCAATAACTGTAGTTAAATACCTCTCATCAGTAAGAGATTTATACACAATCACGTTCTCATACTCATCTAAATTGAGTTTTAGCTCATTTTTTTCCATAACGCATTATAGATTCGTTCCGTTACACAGTCAACTTCTTACCAACAAATTTATTATATTTGTTTAAGAAGTACTTCTGACCGTTTAACCAATCTTCTGACATTTCTCTTAGCCCTGGCGAATTATGGATGATAGGAATGTCACCAACCCCGACAGGGATTCTATCAAGACTGCAATCAAGAGAAAAGCAAAGATCATAAAAATGGAATTTAGAAGGGATTTTTTCATCAAAATTATTTTTTTCAGGTAAGGTTGTTAAATTAACAATCATAAACACGCCATCAACCATGATAACTTTATCTGGAACTGGTCCAAAAGAGGTGTATGAGTAGAAATTCTCATCATTACCATGACCCACACAGCCTCTTAAGCTATCTCTTTCACCCATTAAGTGCCATAAAACTGGTTCTTTAACAGATACACTTTTAGTACCAGCAAGACCTGTTAAAGTAAACTTGTTTGCATACTTTCTAATACGGTGTTCGAAGTCATTACAGTTAATATATACATCATCATGCACAAAAACAGCAATTTTTATATCTTGCTTTCTACAATCCTTAATACCTTTATTGTATATTGATGTAATTGACTGTGAATTATTTCCATAAAATAAAACATTATCAGGATCAATACATGCAGCTACAAGAGAACGATATAATAAAGTTTCATTTAGTTTTTCTTTTTGTGAGGCAACTATAATTTTATAAGTCATTTAAATTGTTATTAACTAAGTTTATGATTGGTGATTGAAAAATATAATCTGCAGTTCCGAACTCATTTATTTCCATTTTAAAATCTTTAAAAATCTTTTTATAAAAATTAACCCCGTCGCTACCTTCTTCTGAATTGACGTAATAACTTTTACCGGTATTTTTAAATTCATTTAACATATCAAACGTTAATGCTTTTGCAACCCCCATTTTTCTAAAAGCTTTACCAGTTACAATATAATAAGTCTTAATAATATCTGGTGCTTTAGTATCAACTGTAAAGGCATGCAACCCTGTAATAACTGAACCGGTTGTACTAACTTGAATAGGAAATTTATCCCACCAACCTCTAGACTCCCATAGGTAACCAAACGTATTAAGTATAAACGAATCTGTATTTTTATACACAAACTCCATTAACTTCATTTTTTCTTCAGATGTTTTTGGGTAATAATATTGAATACTCATAGTTCTAAAAATGGTGATTTAGATTTAAAATCTCCGACTGGTTTACATCCTTTTTTATTAAATCTGTAAATAACTCCTTCTTTAATTTCATTATAATCTACTCCTTTAGTAGATGAGAAGCTATTTTTATCAAAAAATAACGTACTACCTTGTCTTGCAATAAACATATCTAACGTATTTGTATTGACTATCCAAAGCCCAAATGTACCTTTAAGTAATTCTAATACGTAACTAATTAATAAAACTTCATTCTCAATTGTATTAGCTTTTTCAAAAGTGTTTTCAAAATGTTTTAATAATGCTGGTATAATGCTACTATCTACTACATTTTCATGATCGGGTAAGTATTCTTTTTTAAGCTGCTCAAAGTTAGTTAATACTCCATTATGAGCTACAACCCAATTATTATTTATAAATGGATGTGAATTATGCTCTTTCCATATTCTAGCTGATGAAGTAGGCGCTTGATTATGTCCAAGATATATAAAACCATCCTCTACAGGTAGTTTAATCTTATTCCAATTAAAAACACCTTCTATCTTTTGAATATCATAGTCTTCACCATTATGGTATAATAATCCAGAAGCAAAATTACCTCTTTGTTTATTTGCTTGATCTAGAATCTCAAATTTACTAGTATTAAATGATCCAAATATTCCACACATCTTATCACTATTATATGTTACAACAACCTAAATTCAATAAATAATATGGTATGAACAACCTTTTTAGTTGCAGTTGGGTAAAAAATACTAACGTTTTAGTTGAAAAACATATTGCTCTTAATGAAGCAAAAACAATAGCAGCTAATATAGCTGGCCCATCAATTAAATTAGCTACTAAATTAAAGAAACAAGGTATAATAGGTGGTACACCATATAGAGATGTATGGCTATCGTTAGTTTCTACTTTCTTAAAAAATGACCCTGAAATTTCTAAGTATATCCCACCATCTGTAAAGAATAAATTAGGTTTAGGAGTTATGCCGTTAATGAGTGCAACAAAAGTATCTACGATAGTTAATAAACTTTTATCAGGTGAATCGTTAGTAGATAAAGATAATCCAAATCCAGCTGATGCAGGTATTGAAGTACCGTTAGCAGAGCCAATGGCATTGTATAAGACAATGATGAAGCGACTAGAAGAGTATGGTAGTGCAAAAGTAACTGACCCGGTTACTGGTAGAGAAATGACTAACCTTGAAAAGTTCTTACTCCAATTAAAAAAGGTAACCGATATGCAGGATGATAAGCCTAGTGACGAGTCAGGTGACGAAGCTGAAGGTATTGAAGATACAATTCCAGAACCAGAAGATAAACCGAAAGATGATGATTTAGGTGGGATTCGAGGTGCAGTGAAAGGTATTGAAAAAGGGGAATCTTTTGAGTTCCAAGAAGGTGAGGACGACTACGATACATTAACTAAAAACTTAGATATGGACACCTCACTTGAATTTGTTCAACCTGTAGATAAACAATCAGATCTTTATAAAGTTGAAATCGGCGATTATGAATTTATGGTTGTACTTCGTGGTACAAAAGGTAAAGATATAATGGTATCAAACTTGACACCGGATAGTATTGAAGCTTTAAACGTATTTGATACTGGTAAGAAAGATCGTTTTGAAGCTCCATCTGTTAAGATGTTTAAGACACCTAAAGGGGGTACCTTTGCAGATGTTGTAGGTTATTACGGTGAACGCCCTGATTTACCTGAAGATTATCCTACGGGTGAAGGTGAGTTAAAAGGCGAACATCCATTAATGAAAGGGGGAACTGCTCAATCGAGACCTAAGATGGTGTATATGACCAAATCTAGCCCAGCAATGAATGATGAGCCGCATTGGAATAAAATTACTAAAACCCTTAAAGATATTGAAGATGAAGCTTTCTTCTCTGATGAAGGACCTTCTCGTTCAGAAGGTATGTATCAAAAGCCAATGGGTCCAGCTACATGGAAACCGGAACATGCTAAATCTAAATTATCGGTTAGAAGAGCTGGTGAACCTGAAACAGAACCAGGTGAAGAAGCTTGGTCACCAATGAGTAAATCTGTTTTACCAGCCAAAAAGAATTGGAGAGATTTTGAATTATCAGGATCTAAAAAACAAGAACCTTCATCTTTTGATAAAGATGATCCACTATCAGACGAACCAGAAAAATTCGATCCTAGAATCGCAGAATTTGGTGATGACTTTAACCCTAAAATGAAATACTCAATTGACCTAGAAGATGAAGAAGGATATCCAGAAGATGAAGAATCTAATGCCTTATCTAAACGTATCGATAAATCTCGTTTAACGGATACCCCGGTTGCAAAAGGCGGCCATACGACAAATTCCCCAGACGATGGATGTGAAATGACTATCGATGATGAAGGTGGTATGCGTGTTAAGAATCCAAATGTAGATATGGTTCAACGCGTTGCGCAATCAAGACATGAACTCAATAAACGGATGGAAGAAGAACGTAGAAAAAAACTTCAGAGCAAATTTGCTACTGAACAAAAATACCGTTTAGGGTATTAATTTACAACCTTTTTGGTCGTAAAGCTTTTCAAGTTTTTCCTGTTGAATATACATGATTGGGTCTTTATAACCAGCTTCAATAAATCCACGCAATCTAAGACTGCTTGACGGGGTATCTGCATCAGCTAAACCATCCTCTCTATTTGAATAACAAGTCCAAGTATCTTTGAAGTTTACCTTAAGTTTAATACCTTCCTCGATAATCTCCTTCTTAGACATTACCAATAGTGGCGCTTGGATCTTTACTTTGCTCTTACGATTTAACATCAATAGGTTATTGACTGAGTCTAAAAATTCATTACTACCGTCCCAATAACCAGCCAATGAGTCTGCTTGAGCTGCTCCATACCAAACAGTATCACATTCTAACGTTTCAGCATAAGCTGATGCGATTGATAAAAACATTAAGTTACGAAACGGTACATAAGATACTGGTTGTGCATCGCCAGCCATTTCTTTTATATTTGGATTAGCAATATTATGATTAGTTAATGACGATTTATTAGCAATATCTTTAATATAAGATACATCTAATACTTTATTATTAATGGTAATGTATGGATGACTATCAGTGAGAGATTGTATTTGTTTATTAACGCATTCAAGCTCTCTTTTATGACGCTGACCATAATAAAAAGAAACTGTATAAATCTCTGTATAACCTTTATTAGCTGCCATATGTAGCAGTATGGACGAATCCATACCACCACTTAGAGTTAAAACTATTTTAGACATTCTTTATATTATTCTGTTTCCCCGTCTTCAACTTCTAGTGGTACATCAGTATTAAGCTGCGAACCATATGCCCAAGCAATCTTCATTTTCTCTTCCATACCTGGAATAATTGTTTTCATCCAAAGCTGTTCGTCTCTTCCCCATTTAGAAAAATATCCGAGTTTTTCACCGCTTGGTAATGAATAAGTAGGCCCTGCCTGATTAATAACTCCTAGACCAACAGCAATTTCAGTAAGACCGTAAAATCTATCCAGACCAGTTGAGAATGAAAGGAACATTTCACCTTCGAGATACTGTTTAATAAATCTATTTTTTATCGTTAACGCTCTAATAATAACTCCGGAATAATTCTTTTGAGCAACTGCAAGTTTAGCTTGATCATTTTTACCTTCATCTTTAACTGGTTTTCTAGCAAGCTGAATAGTTAGAGATGGTAGATAAACTACTGAACGACCACCTGGCATGTTCTTTTCTAATGACGGATACATTGCCATAGGGTCATCGTAAACGTGATTAGTCATTACAATGGTCGTTTGAGTAACTGCACCGAGATTAGTACAAGTCTGCATCAACGTTTTCATTGCACGAGCTTTCGTACCAGTGTCTTGACTAGTACTTTCTTTATCCATTCTCTTAATATCCATTTCACTTTGCAAATTACCAAGCGAATCGATAGCAATAAAAAATTTACCTTCTAATTTTGCTTCTTTTACTGAAGTCAAAAACTTATAGATTGCATTTCTAGTTTGTTCAATACTTACACAAGGTACATATTTAACTTTACTAATATCTAAACCAAGACGAGCAGCTGATTCGGGCTCAATTGCATTTTCAGTATCAAAAATAACTACCGTCATGCCAGCTTTTTGAGCATTTGCTGCAGCTTGAATTATAAAGTATGTTTTACCGGTCATACTCGGTCCAGCAAAAACAGTGACTCTGCCTTTAGGGATACCCCCGAAGACAGAGCCGCTTATAATTGCATTTAAAACGTAACTACCTGTATCAACCCAACCTTTAACGGTGCTAAGAGTACTATCGTTAAGAAAAGTAGCAAATGGGTTAATATCATCAATTGTATTGAGAGTTTTTAGAATGTCTTTATCCATACCTTAGTATAGACCATTACTATAAAAAATCAATTAACTACTTGAACATCCATTACCTTTTTACTGTTAATTAACGTTTCAGTGATCTTCTTAGAAAGAGCGTTGTTCTTATCCATGTTTTCAATCATAAAATCTCTCCATGAAAGAAATACTCTACGAATTTTTTCAAGCTCTTTATCAGCTACTCTACCCTCACCACGATCGGTACCATCAATAATCTTAGTCATTACGGTTCTTGCACCGGTAATACCATCGGTTTGACCCTTACGAAATTCTGCAGTTGTCATATAAACTATTTACGTAACCGTTTTTTATATTCAACCATAAAAAAAGCCCCTCCTGGGGCTTTTGTTTTTAAACTGATTCGATATAATTTCTTACAGCGGTTGTTAAACTTTCATTATTCCACTGCGGGTTATCGTAGTTATTATCACTTAAAGCATCTAGCTTTACTAAGCCAACCTCACCAATAAAAACATGAACAGTTTTATCAGTAGGGCTATCGACGATCTTTTCAATTATAATCTCATTAACTGTTTTTGTAATTGCCGGACGAACAACTAGCTCTTTACTTTGTGATAAGGGTACGATAAAACTCATACTATTATTTATGTTTTATAGATATTATTCGTCAAATAATTTAATAACTTCTGGTTCAGAGGTAGCAGCCTTTGGTGGCACGTTAGCCGCTTCAATGATTCTATCATATTGGCTAGTAATCTTACCATCTACTGCGAAACCAGTACCGATAGCAATATTAGCCTTATTAAACGTGTAGCTAAAGTTTCTATATGTCTTATCATCATTAAAAATAAATTCACCTAAGAATAGCGGAATAAGCTGTACTTGAAACTGCCCATTTTGAGGTTGTACTAAGATCATAACTGGGTTCTGAATAGTGAGTTCAGTGTTAGTTTCTGACCCAAGTACTCCGAGAATGTTTCTACCTGTATTATCAATAATTGTTACGTATTTTTTGTCCATAAAGTATTTTATAATTAATTATATGACAATCAAGATAGTAGATCAAAAAGATTAGTTTGAACTAGACTACCAGGCTTTTGAGCTGACCATTTAACATTCTCATAGAAGCGGTTAATAACAGAAAAGATATGATTCTCAAACATTGCATCATAATCTGCTTCAAACTCTTTATTAAACTCTTCCGGATAATAATATTTATAAGCAATAGCATCTACATGGTAACCGTTAGACTTTACATAAAAGTATCTAACTTTATCTCCTGAACCGATCTTTTCATACTTTGTTGCAATATTAAACCTATCTAGTAACAGATTATGTATATAGGCTGCTTTAACATGAGCTGGCATACCTTTAGCTAATTTAAAACCGTCGCACTGCGATGAATACTTCTCGTATTGACTAATACCGGATACAAATGTAATATCTTCTACCGGTAACTTCTTAAAGATTTCATAAGTTTCATTCAATACTAAACTGGTCTCATTTATATTACGAGTTAACATCATCGTTTCGATAATCTTTTTAACGTAAGGTTTAATTGCACTTGGCATTGTACTTCTAACTACTTCAACACCGGTATATTTAAACTTATTACAAGCAATACCTTCATCATCTAAAATATGAAGTACGTAACGTTTCTTCTGTAAAAAAATACCTACATCAGCGATAGCCTCACGTTTAAAAAGGAATCTACAATCCTTAGAATTAAACTCTTTTATACCCCATACCTTAATATGTTTATTAAGATAGTCTTGAATCTCATCAACAATAGCGTAGGCCTCTTTAGTAACCTTACTGCCTTGACTAAACTTTATAGTGCCGTCTATAAAAAGCGGTTTAATGGATACATAACTTGAATCCGTATCATTATAGATAATGCATTTATTGAGAGTCTCGTCATCAATGGTACTAATTTTGCTTCTAATATACTGCTTAAGCAATTCATTAGAGTATTTAATGACCGATTGTCCGGTAAGGGTGATTGAAGAAGCGATATCATCGTCGCCAAAAGGAGCATTTTTATTTCCGAAGTATCCATAAATTGAATTAATAAAGACTTTAATGCACAGCTGCTTTGCATCGAGCTGATCGATTTGTAGTTTAATTTGTTTACCTTGAGAGCTAGTTTTATCACACTCAGAGTAATCCTTTTTCAGTTTCTTTAGTAACTTTCTAACATCTTGACGTTTATCGTAGTAATAGTCAAGAATTTCTGGTATTACCCCTTTCTTTTTTTGAGTAAAGAGTACATTTGCTTTACTAATAGCAATTGACTCTTTCTCTTTAAAGAGTTCAAACTTTTCTTTAGTTAAACTAAACACTTTACCACTAGTATGACGTATAGACAATACACCATCAGTATCACTTTCAATAACACCTACTTTAGTCTCCATAGACATATTCAAACTAATCATCACATTTGGGTATAGTGAGTTAGCATCGAATGAAATAATGTTTTGTTGAAAGCCACTTAATGGTTCACCTACATACGCCCCGGGGTTTTTACTACCATCATCTTCTCCTCTAATAAAAGAAGGTATCTTTTGATGCCGATAACGAGCCTTAACTGCAGTTGCACCATTAATAACGGAAAGTGATCCCATTGCAGCTTCAAACGTAGTTAGACCGACATATGCTAACATACGAATTAGTTCAGTATACTTTAGTTTCTCTTCTAACTTAGTAAGAAGTCGAACGTCTTGAATGTTGTAATCAATAAACGTCTTCCAATCACTATCAGCTAACGTTGCAAGATTCATTGCACCGAAACTTACCTTACCTTCACCTAATTCAACCTCAGCAATTGAGGATAGTTTATAGCTTTCACGTAGACCTTGACAGAATCTCTTATAAACATCAAGATAGTCAATCAAAGATACACCTTCAATATACCAACGTACTTGCTGTTGACCGAATTTACCTTTTACATCGCGGCTATAAACATTACCTGAAGGTGAAAGACGTTTAGTAAACTCTTCACCAAGTATTTTATTACAACGATTGATAATATAAGGTATATCGAAGAACTCTGAGTTCCAGCCAGTTAAGATATCTGGGTAATCACTCTCAAAGTACTCAATAAACTTAATAAAGATCTCTTTCTCAGTAGAACATTTAGTATAAATGACATCAGCATCAGTAGCTGTATAGTCTTTTACCCCCCAAGTTAGATACTTGTTAGTTAACGAGTCGTAAACCGTAATAACGTTAACTGGAGCCTCAGCTTTATTAGCGTGGGGAAAGTCATCTGGAGCATATACCTCAATGTCTAAGAACATTGACTTAATTGGATGTTGACTAAACTCAGGAGTCTCATTATCCTTCCAGAACATATCAACAAGAAACTGTTGAGTAGCTGGTAAATTTTCAAATACGCGCTTAATATTTGAGTCTTTTATAAACTTGAAACGCTCATACTGCGACCTGAATATCTTTTTAGATAGTTTAGTACCGTAAATTGATTGAGCATCGCCGTTATTGCTCTCTACATACAGATACGGGTCGTGGGAAGCCTCGACCTTAATACGTTTGCCATCTTTGTCCCAGGTAAAAAGAGTAACGCTTCTATCTTTACCGTTATAGTATATATTTCGATAGCTCATGAATTATTATATTAATTCTGTTCCATTATAATAAATATTAATGAAAAACAATGGCCGGCCCTAAATCTATTTTTGATTTGTTAAGAGAAACTAACAGAAAAAGTTCTGTGGTAAGATTTAAAGGAGGTGGTTTTGGTGGCTCACCACCAGGTCCAGAAATAACACCTACAATAACACCTACTAATACAGTTACTCCATCAGTAACACCTACTAATACGATAACACCTTCCGTAACACCTACTAATACAGTTACTCCATCAGTAACACCTACTAATACAGTTACTCCATCAGTAACACCTACTAATACGATAACACCTTCCGTAACACCTACTAATACAGCTACTCCTACTAATACAGTTACTCCTACGCCGACTCGAACACCAACACCAACACCAACTCCATCAGCAATTAATCCTACGGTATTTAATGTTTCATCACCGTCTGGTGGTATTTATATTATTAATAGTCAAAACAATCCAGTATTAAATCTAACAAGTGGTAGTCATTATACTTTTAACATAAATGCTCCTAGCCATCCATTCTATATTCAAACATCAGCAGGTTCATATAATGCGGGTAATGTCTATAATACGGGTGTAACCAATAATGGTACAGGTAATGGTACCTTAACATTTAGTGTTTCAGCAGGAGCACCATCTACTCTATATTATGTTTGCTCAATCCACGGTGGTATGGGCAATCAAATTAATATAACTTAATAATTATTGTACCTACCCATATTCTTACGGGACTTATCACCGAATGGAGTTGTATAAAGTTCCATATAGCAATCAATATTACTATCAGTCTCTAACCAACGAGTATCAGCATATTGTCTTGCTTTCTTACAAGTACTCTTATACTTATCAGTATCTTTTAAAGTTGTCACGATCTGATCGATCATTTCAGCTCCGGTATTAACCTTAATTGGAGCGTTAGCATACGTACAAAGATCCTGACATGCAATAGGAAGACCGAATGCACTTGCCTCAATATACTTCAAATCGCTCTTTGACTTATTAAAGTTATTGTTTTGCAATGGTGCAACCATCATATTGATGTTGAGGTTAGATATTGCGTCACCGTATTCAAATAAACGTTTCCACTGATGGAACTCAACCTTTCCAGCACGTACTAAGTCAATTAAAGGTAAGGGAAATGCACCTAAAAATACCCATTGAAACTTATCTACCGTTTTACGAATAATTTCGTTAACGTGATGGAAGTCATCTTTATGATTTACCCGATTATCAACATCAAAGTGAGCACCAGAACCGGCATATAAAATACGCGGCTTCTTTTTGTACTTATCAAGGTTATTCATATTCTTAGTAAGATCATAGTAATGACCTAACCAGAATTTAGGCATGAAGTTTGGTATAACAGATATGTTCTTATTACCTGTTTTTTCCATGTAATAATCTTTCATGAAATCGCACGTAACGGTAATTTCATCACAAAGAGACATAATTGCTTGAGCTGATTCTCTAATTTCGGGATTTTCAAACGCTGGTTTATACTTATTATAATCTGGAATATCTTCTTTAAAACAAAGGTCATCAATTTCATACATGATTTTCATACCGTTTTGCTTTTGAACTTCTTTTAAGAACTTTACAAACTCAAGTTGTTGCTTTGTAGCTTGTCTTTGAACTCTTACACCCTTAGCCATAACATAGTATCTTGGGTCTAAATTCATTACCGTTGTACCATGACATACAGCTTTCATATGTGCGTTTAGTACCTGTTCCGGCCAGATCAGTCTCCAGTGACCACATCCGCTATAATCAGCATAGTAACTCATGAAACGTGGTAAGTCTAACTCTTTTGGTCTTTCAACATTATCTTTATTCGGTGCTGGTGGAACTGCAGCGGGTATGAACGGTTGAGATACTGTTCTAGATTGGAAAGGTATATTGGCTGTCTGGCCAAAAGGTACATTAGATGCAAACATATTAGAATTTATAAAAGCTTGCAGATTAATCAACAAAGTTTACTCTACGAGTAACACCATTATGTTTTTCAAGAAAAATAATATCGCCGGTTGCAGCTTTGATACTTTCCTTTCTATGGCTAATAATAAAGATACCTTCATTAAATTTATCGCTACGTTCTTTTAGTATTTCTAATACCAATTCAACACCTTTTTCATCAAGACTACTATCAAATAGTTCATCATAAATGCTAATATTATAATGCACATTACCTTGAGATTTACGCATATCCATAAATGAAAATAGACATGCTAGATCAATAGCTTTACGTTCAGCTCCAGAAAAATTATTATATGAACATACTTTACCTTTTTCATTAAGTATCTCTTCTTCAAAGTATTCATCAAAAATACAAATACTATTGCTATCAAGTTTTTTAAGATAGTAAGCAAGTTTAGAGTTAAAGTTTTGTAAAATCTTTTTAACAATATAACTTTTAACCCCTTCTTCACTTACTACAAATTTTACCACATCAAGTAAGTTTAAGGACTTCTTAAGTTTATCGATTTCTATACCGATAACTTCAAGTCTAATTTTAGCATTATCAATAATTTCATTAATAGAGTTATCTTGACCAGATGCTTGGTTAAGGGCTTGTTTAAGGGTTTCAATAGTATCCTTTAAATCAGCAATACGTTTAGATATATTTTTATTGTTTTCGATTTTAACTTTTAACACATTTAATTCTCTGTTAAGCTCACTAATATGAGTTTTAAGTTTATCACCTTTATCTTTCATTATCGCAGATTCTTTATTATATTCTGCAATTTTAACTACAATATTATCTATCTCTTTTCGAATTCTTTTTTTCTCAGAATCAAAGAAATCTCTATCAGTAATTTCGATCGGCCTTAAGCAAGTAGGACATACATCTTCAGCGGTACCAATTTTACTAATCTGATTAATTTTTTGTTTAGCATCGCTATTAAGATCTGCAACTAAGACAATAAATTCTTTAATTACATCTTGCGCGGTATCGTATGCTTTTTCAACAGTTTCAATTTTAAGTGATTTCCCTGCAATATCGATATTTTGGTCAACTTCAACTTCTTTAGATAGCTTTTGAATCTCTAATTCATAGTTAGTAATCTTATTATTAATTGAGGTGATTTGATTAACTTGGTCTCTAATCTTACTCTCTTTTTGTCTTTCATACATCTGTATAGAGTTAGTAACCTCAGTATGTTTAGTTACTTCAATATCATTTGAACGTTTAACTTCATTATGTTCTTCTCTAAGTTTAGATAGCATTTCAGAGAATATTTGTAAATTAAATACCCGTTCAATAAATTTTCTCTTATCAATCTTACTCTTAGCCATAAACGGTAAGGTATTATTAAGAGTCATGATAACGCAGTTTTGAAATACTTCAGGAGATGAAGATAAAACTGCTTCAATATATTCAGTCGTATTAGCAATACTATCACGAGTTTTATCTATACCGTTTTTAAAGACATATAGTTTAGAAGGGTTAAGAGTTCTAACAATATTAAAATCATCATTACCTCTAGTAGAGTTAACGTTAAATGAAAGTTGGACTTCACAAATACCATCAGTTAAGTTATTAGAGATAAAGTCTTTCTTGATATCTCTTAATGTGGACCCAAATATAGCAAAGTATAATGCATCTGCAATAGTAGATTTACCTACCCCGTTGCGTCTATCTTCTTTATCACGGTTAATGCCGGTAATAATATGAAGACCCTTAGAAAACTTTATAATAACTTGCTCTTCACCGACAGATAGAAAGTTTTTAATTTTTAATTCTTGAAATGAAACATATTTCATAGTTTTGAACGATTATAAAGATTGATTGTATACTCGATAACTTCAGATTTATTTTGAATATCAAGCATGTTTACAAACTCATCAATAGCTTTTTCAATAATAACACCGGACAGATCTAACTCAACTTTATCATCAACTTTAATTTTGTTATAGTTAACGTCATAGTCAATTCTAAGATCATTTGGTTTAAAGATATTCATCTTACTAACAAGAGCATCTAAATGTTCAGTGCTAATATTCTTGTCGATAACCACTTTTACAATATTGTTAGTTAATGTTTCATTAAACTCCTTATCAACATCTTTAACGTTAATAAGTTGTGAAAGGGTAATTTGTTTATGCTTTGGAGTAAAGCTACATTCAGTAAATTCATAATCACCTTTAGATATATCTAAAGTGTAATAACCTTTAGTCTGACCAGAGTCACCAAAGTCCATTTCAAAAGGGTTTCCTACATATACAATAATACTCTTGTTAAAGTCTTTTTCATCTCTTAAATGGAAATGACCCGAAAATACTAAAGGTGCTTTATCAATAAGAGTACTTGGATCATCACCGTGATCACAAATCTTAAAAGCATTCATCTTAAAATTGGTAAGTTCAAAATGACCAAAAATAATATCACTTTTTGGTATATCAGTTAATTTAGTACCCCAAGGACAAAAAGTTAAACGTTTGCCATTTGCAATTAAAGTTTCCATCTTATCATGAATAATAAAATTACGTCTACCTTTTAAGATAGATAAACTATTTACTTCAGATGTATCTTTATAATAACAATCATGGTTACCGGTAATGCTATGAATATTAAAGTCTTTTAATTCAGCTAAAAACTTATCACCAGCATCAAGAGATATAAGACTAATTTCATCTCTATAATGAAAGAAATCTCCGCAAAAGATAATATCTTGAATACCTTTTTTATGCAGATCTTGTTTAAACCATTTTACCCAATCAAGTGCAACATCAATCCAAAAACTGGAATTTTGATGCACACCTAAATGTAAGTCTGAAAATATTGCTACTTTATTATTCATTAGTTGAACTTGCGTTATCCGGTACTTCGTCATCACCATATCCGTCTGGTTTAACGTAAATATTGACATCTGAATTATTGTTTAGTACCTCTTCGTAGAATCTACTTTTATATTCATTGATAGCTTCATTATGCTTCTTTTCCTTTTTAATTCGATTAATAAAGGCATGAAAAGCAATTGTTGTAAAATATGAAAAAGGATTATATTCAGATTCAATATTAAATTTGTAATTTTTTACAGCGGTAAACATCTTTACTAATGCATCACCTATCATTTCATCCTTATAAGTGTAATTAATAAAATTAGATGAATAGCTTAGACCGTTAGCAATTTTACTAATATACTCAGCTAGAATATCTTCACCTTTACCGGTTTTATAATACTCCACCAAATTGAGTTTAAATTGTTCTGGATCTACGTAATGTTCCGTTTTTTTGGGTTTAGGACCTCTCTTAGCCATATATGTATTGATTGTAATGTATGTACATTACTTTTCAACTATATTATTCTCTGTAAATATAATTTTTTCAAGCTTGTAAATTTCTTTACGTTTTTCAGAATGGGAAAGGCTGTACTTTAACTTATCTGTAATATCGTAAATTATTAACTTTTGCTTATTATCATTTAATCTCAAACCCCTACCAATAGATTGTATAATACGTATGAAGCTTTTACCTCCAGAGGCAAATATAATATTATGTAGGTTTTTAACATTAACGCCTGTTGAGAATATAGCACTAATAGCTACGCAAACTATGTTATCGTTTTTTTCCATTTCTTGGATTACTCTAGCTCTCTCATCTACATCAACCTCCCCTCTAATAAAGTATACCTTCTTAGTAGGTAGTAATTCAGTTAAACTATTAAACATTTCCAATCCATGTGAAATATGGTTAACTAATATAAGAGTGTTATTATTGCTAATTTTACATAACGCTGAAATAATTTTATTACGAAATTTGCTTGCGTATATAAAATCTAACTCAGTTTTAAATTTATTAGTAGCTTGAGAGTATTGTACTTTATCCTTATAGGTAATTTCCACAATTTTTATTTCAGCATTCGTAAGATAATTTTCAACTCTTAAATCATAACTAGTCTTTTCATAAAAGACGGTTCCAAGCTTACCGATAATATTCCATTCATCAATTTTATTGTCGGGTAATGTACCGGTTAACCCAAACTTGTGGTTAGTTTTAATATCTGCAATTAACTTACACACTTTGTTACCTTTTTTAAGTTTATGACATTCATCAACGATAACCATGTCGACGTTCACAAGCCAAGGGTGTTGATCAAATCTACTCTGTAATATGCCAATATTAGCAATAACAACATCACTCGTTAAATCTGGTTCAACACTACCAGTCCATCTAGTACATTTAAAAGGAACGCCATAGTTAGTAAAATCTTTAAACGTTTGATCTACAAGAGTTAGGTCGGGTACAATAAGTAAGATTTTTATTCTAGTATTTAAAGAAAAATATGTAGATATTAATGAAGCTATAGTAAGGGTTTTACCACCTCCAGTACCAACTTTAATAATACCCCTACCGAATAATAGAGCTTGTTTTACTGTTTCATATTGATAATCTCTAAGTTTTAAATTTAAAGAATCATATGGTAAAGCATTATTTCCGAGAGAAGGTTTAATTGCTTGTTTGATTTTATCATCATACTTTACTTCAATTTCAGGGAAATTACCGGTAATATATTTTAAAATTTCATAAAACATTCCAGTATCAAATAAACCGGTAGGGGTAATGCAGTAAATTCTACTACTTGTAAACTTTCTACCAAACCGTTTCATGAAAAAAGCATTAGGATTTTTTACACTAAAATACTCTCTTATTTCATCAAACTTATCTCCTGTAAGTCTACAAATTCTACGGTTTGGTAAATACTCAAAATTAATCATACTACATTTGTTCTAGTTTCATTATCTCTACTATATTCTTTATATCGTATGTAAGCGACGAAAACGTTTTTTCCGTCTTTTCTAGAAACTCTATAATTAATTTTTCTTCTGCAATTTTTAAAATTAACTCTTTAACAATATCAATTTCTTCTGCTGATTTTTCAACAACCATGTTTGATAGTTTAACTGGAGATTGGTAGTTAATTTCAGTGGAAACCTTTTTAATAAGTTTTAGTTTATCTGCTTCTAATTTTAGAAGATTACGTTTATGATTAATAAGTCTACTAACCCATTGATGCTTACGGTTAGGCGATCTTAAAGCACACTCTTTAATATTAAACTCATCGATCTTAAGATCTTCTTTAATCTCCTCTATGTATTGGGTTAGTAAATCCATTACGCTATTATAAATATAATTATATAAAAGTCAATGAGTATATACCGTGAAATTTTTAAAAAGGTGCTTAAAGAAGATGGAGATGGTTATATACCATCTATACCTAATACGGCCGGTAACGGTGGAGCTTTAGGTAATGCTGCATCAATAGGTGCATCAGGATACGCTTCTGGTACACCGGGTACTGATACATATGCAACAGGGGATGCAAGGATCCCTACGTCTATATTTGGTGGTACTTTAACCAGAAACGGTCTTAAAAAGAAGAAAAAGAAAAAGAAAAAATAATGGACCT
>Ga0181349_1000497_pt1 | contig 16844 bp, 18 predicted proteins | sample Su13VDMM110SD_FD_130106 | JGI IMG/M metagenome (GOLD analysis project Ga0181349, IMG submission 130106) | Freshwater viral communities from Lake Michigan, USA - Su13.VD.MM110.S.D | ecosystem: Environmental > Aquatic > Freshwater > Lake | place: USA: Michigan | collected 2013-07-16 | reverse complement strand
TTTTACTTCTTGTCTACCAGCCTGTCTGGCTGCCCTAACTGGATTCTTTGGAGGCATTGTTTTAAATATATATTGTTTATACTAAGTTAATTAAGAATTCCAATACTTCTCCACTTTTTTTGTAATATCTTGAAGAAGTTCATCATTCAATGGATTCTTAAGATACTCAACAACATCCGCCTGGGTTCTTCCTAAAAGAGATGCACTATCCTTGTGATAGATAAATCCATCTGCTTTTGCAATAACAACTTTATAGTACACAGCATCTTTTACAACACAGCGTAGTTTTAAAGTTTCCATATCTAGCGCACATGCATCTAAGAAGTTTTGTGCTGCACGGTTTCCAGATTTCTCAGTTCCTTCCCCTGTAATGAATCCATCCATGCTGTCATAGATTACATCATTTGAAGTATTCTTCTTATACTGAGCACCTGCTACGTCAACTACCTTAGCTACATATAACAGTTTATTTGTATTCTTATCAAACAATTTCTGCAACTCAGCAAGTGCCTTGTTACGTAATTTCTTAGTTTCAGTTTTAGTAGATACAGTTTCTTCATACTTATCTAAGTAAAACTTTGGTGCTTGTTGACGTGAACGTGCATCTTCATAGCTTCTTGCAATAATACTAAAACCTCCTGCATTAATAGCACAGATCTTAACCATATCATAAGGATCATTTGGATCCAAATAGATTGGGGTATTACCACACTTCATGTCAATCTTTCCCCAGAAATCATCATTGTCTGGTCTTAGCAATTCTACTTTACTCCAAAAGTCTTTATCTTCTGGGTCAAGAACATTAGATGCTAGCATTTGCTCAAGCTCGCATATAGTCTTTCTTATGTCCATGATCTTAGCAGCACGTACTTCAGGATCTGGAATATTTCTTATGTCTGGAGCAAACTCATTAAGTCCTGTAACATAACGCTTAACGCCATTGTTCTCAAGACATGCTAATTGTTCAAAGTGTGTTACTCCCTCAAATAGAGAAAGTCCATACTGCTCAAGACCCATATTAGATAGTTTCCCATCAAAATAAGGTTTTACAGCCAAAGGGCTGCGTTTATTATTAAACTTAGTTTCTACAAGTGTAAAGCTGCTCATAACGGTTGGTTTTTGTTTTTTATTGGTTTTTGTAAAAGTAGTAAAAAAGGGGGAGATTTTACCCTCCCCCTGTTTACAGATTATTTATGATTAGAATGATCCACCAGTGATTGGGTTACGCATAACAATCTTCAATACTTTGGTTGGGTCTTTAACCCAGATCGCAGGCATTGTTTGAGACATGTATACACGGTATCCGTTAAACTGTCCAGAGCTTTGGAAACCTTGGGTACGTCCCATGTAATCCATAGTTCCGTTCTGGTACCACCACTTCAATTGGTTATCCCAATCTAATTTCAACAAGTAGATGTTGTCATTAGTGTTGTCAGTGATATCAAAAATGATGAATGAATAAGAAGACAATGGGAAACCATCAATGATTGGGTTTTCAATGTCATTTGTATGTAAGTTGTCAAACGCTGGATTCAACACAAACTTAACGTTAGCCAAGAATGGGATAACATAAGAAGTGTAAGCAAATCCAAAGTTCAAATCCATACCTGAACCAGTGATTGCTCCGATGTCATGAGCTTGGATCAACAAACCTGAAGACATTGCCTCACGCTTGATTGCCTCATTAACCATACGCATACCACCCATACCAGTTTGTACAATCAACTGACGCTTAGGGTCTGGACCTTGAAAGTCAACCTTACCAGCATAGAAGTTATAAATCTCTGAACGGAATAAATCCAAGTTGAAGTTAGACTTGTTGTAGATACGCTTGAATGAGTTATCTAACTGTCTCCAAAGACCCACAGACAAACGGATGTCATCTGGACCATCTTGACGTACACGTCCACCTTGTCCCCACATTAAGTAAGTCTCAATGTCAGTTGCTACTTTAGTCAAGTGAGCTGCTTCCATTGCAGTCAAGAATGTACGAGATAATGAACCATTATCCATAGCACGCTTAACATAATCCTTACCCATGCGTGAAACCATAGTCTCAAGACTAGTTACAGCTGGATCAGTTGTTTTGTCAAAGTTACGCCAGATCTCTACTACAGGTACAGTACCATCTGCTTTCATTCCACCTTTGATCATAAGATCAGCGCGAGAAGATACAGAATAGTGTACGTGTGCTTCTGATCCTCCTACGAAGTTGTAGAATTCACGGAAACCAGTAGCAGTTACAATGTCAGAGAAACGCTCTCCGTATTCACCACGAGCAGAACCTTTACGGTAAAGCTTAGTACCAGGAGTTAAGTAATCTGCACTAAGTCCATAAGATGAATCATTGTTCACCAATTGAACTGTGTATAAGAAAGCATCACCCAGAGGAATAATATCATCTGCAGTGATGTACATCTCAGCACCGTTGTACTTGTCATAAGTGATGATATCACCATGTCCAAATTCTCTGCGTGAGATTTTGATTTGGAAGGTTTGTCCGTCAACACCTACGTTGTCAAATGAACCACCATTCTCTTCTAAGTCAACAATGTAAGGAAGATCCATTACAACTGGCGTCTGCCACTTGTACTCTCCACGAGCATTATTAACATTAATTACGTTCTTTCCACCAAAGCTAGACATTTGGTATAAAGGCATTTCTACCTTTTGCGCCATTGCCCAAAGATCCACTGGTCCTAAGTCCATAGGTTCAGCGTTCTTGAGCATGTTAACCAAGTGGTAAGAATCTACGTGTGAACTAGCTGCGTAGTTGGTATCTCGTAGAAATATACCATTGTTTAAAACTGGAGTTGCCATGTTTTTTTTGTTTATTTAAGGGTTAGTTAATTATCTTTTAAAGAAATTACCACTGCGTGGGATTTTTCTTTGTGTTGTTTCTTCTTGTTCTACAACTGGAGTACTGCTTGCCATCTTAGCTTGTTCAGTCTTAAGCTGACGTACTGTCTTCTCCACTTGTGCATTTTTGCCTTGTTCCTTTACTCTTGCTTCATATCCTTCTTCATCAGCGAGTAACCAAAGTACCTTAGCAATTTTATTATAATCAGGTTCTACATACTGGTATTTCTCCAATAGGTGACCTAACATATTAGTTTGCTTACCAGAGATAGATGGGTAGTTAGGTTGTACAAGACCGGTGTATAACATACCTTGAGTCTTCTTATCTATCTTAATCCCATTAACCTCACCTGCATTTAATGTATTATACACATTTTGCATGTAAGCGTTTGCTGCTGCGGTTTGTTGTTTACGCATGTTCTCTTGCTGTGCAAGTTTCTGCGCTACAATGTGCTCCTGCATTTTATCCAACTTTGGTTTGAACTTAAGAGCCTTTGCTTCTAAATCTCCACGGTCTTTCCAACCATAGATCTCTTCATCAATCTCTTCATCATTACCAAAGCTTGTAGCTCTAAGGTATTCCCGTATGATTTGTTCTTGGTCCTTGGTATCCTTTGGATCAAGTTGACGGTGTTCTTCTACCTCAGACAGTACGCGGAACAATCCTTTAAGATCTTCCCCACCATCTGCTACATATTTTGCAGCTACCTGTAGTTCTTCTGGAAGTGAATCAAAAAATTCAACAGGAGTAGATTGACGGATCTGATTCTCTTTATCAGCAATGTTTGCTTCTAAGAGTTCTTCAAAATCCTTTTCAGTGTAGTCATCTAAAGACTTGTCATCTTCAAATGGTACAATCTGTCCCTTTTCAATAAGCTTGTTAAACAATTTGCTTAACCCACTTTTATCTACTTTAGGGCGTCCTGGTTTTGGTTGATTGTCTTCCTGGTCATTCTCTTCAGATCCACCTAAGAACTCTTTGTCAAGTTCTTTAAGTACATCTGCAGGGTTTTCTACGGGTTTCTTTTTTTCATCTGATTCTGAGCTTTCTTCTTCAGGATCATTTTCAAGGAAAGAGAGATCGGTAGAAGGCTGAGTAAACATACTAGGCTTCTTCTCTGTCTCAGGGAGCATAACGTTTTCTGCACCCGGTGTACCTAGAATTTCATCTAGGTTCATCTCTACTTGTTCAATAGAGGTTGTTTCTTGGTTGGTTTTTTCTTCAGTAGCCATGAGTGTTGGTTTTTAGTCTACAATAATAATATACACAAAAATAAGAGTTTAAACTTTGTAAATTAGCATGAATTATTTATTAGTCTGCATTATATCGCTAAAGTTTATTTCTCTTTCTTTTTCTTTTGAGATTCCTTGTCATACTTATTCTTATTCTCACGTGCAATCTCCATTTGAGTCTGTGCAATCTCACGTTGAGTATTTAACTTTTGCTGCTCCATATTCATTTTATCTCTATGAGCATTCTCTTTAGATGCTTCTTTCTGCTGGTCAAGGTTCATAGTTTCTTGATACTGATCTGTTTTCTGTAGATTGTTCATGTAATCTACATAGTCATTCTGTTCATTTTTATTAGTATCCTGCATAGCACTATAACCAGCAGCTTTAATCTGAGCTTCCATGATACCAGCTTCTCTATCTTTCTGATTCTCAGCAGCTTCAAACTCCATCTTCATCTTAGCTTCCTGAGCCTTAGCTTGTAACATCTGATCTTGCATTTGTTGTTGAGACTGCATTTGTTGTTGTTTCTCAGCTTGTTGTTTCTTCTCAGCTTCTTTAAGAATATGAGTTACTTCAGCAATAGACTCAGATTTAATAACATTACCTATGTCAAATATAGAGGCACCTGTTGTATTATTCTGAATAGCAATCTGCTTCAATTGTTCTAACATAGCTCTATGATTAGCTTTGGTAGTGCAGAAGATATTAAGATCTCTTAGTAATAAGTCAGTACCATTGATCTCAAAGTTCTTACGCTCATCCATTCCGGTAATATACTGTAATCTTGTAGAGGGCTTAGTAGACTGGTAGTGCTGAGCTAGGTCTGTACGCATCTGGTGTACACGAGGCATCAAGTAATCACAGTGTTGTATGAAGTATGTCTCAGTTTGAGCATAACTTGCATTAACTGATTGTTCAACTCCTGTAGCAGTTTGTTGTCCAATCTGTTGTCCTAAACGCTGTGGAGTAATACCAATTACCTCAAAGGCCTGTTGTTTAAAATAGTTAGCTAACTGAATACGAGACATTAAACGGTTAGTTTGTTCAAGGTCAAGCTTCTGATAGTGTTGGAAAGAAAGTGCATTCTCTGTGTTGGTAATAGAAGTATCCAATGGTAACATCTGGAAGTTCTTCATTGCCACATAAGCTTTTGCTAAGTTGTTCTTTCCCCAATCTTCTCCTAGTGAGTGTCTTGGTAAAGCGTTCTGATCCAGTAAGATAACAGTTCCTAATTCATCTACAAGGATGTCAGCAATCTGGTTATTTACAATATTGTATCCAATCTGGAATGGTTTCATTAGGTCTACTAGAGAAGTAGATCTTGTATTACGGTCCGTAAACACAGATCCTTCTACAGGTAACTTACAACCATACATTGAGTTGTCACCTTTAAATTGGAACTTGAGGGGGTTAATCAAGTTTTGATTTATACCTAAGTAGATAGGGTTGATACCGCCAGGGTTATTACTTCCCCAGAATGTAGGACGGTTGGGTCCAATTTTAACACCACCCCATACCTCATTAATCCAGATCCAGTCTATATGTTCACCAAATACTAAGTTATCCTTAGTCTTATTCTTAATAATGTTGGTATCATAAACAGGTTTATCTGTAATCTTATATGTCTCATCAATAATATCTTGATTGATATTACCATTATCAGAGATACGTGTAAGGTGACCAACTCTGCGTTGTGACTTCCAATATACAGATGTAACACGTAACATGTTACTCATACCCATATCAAAGTAGTCTTCACTACTCATCATAATCCAGTTTACTATATCTCCACCATACTTTGCATTATCCCACATAGATGTAAACTGACGGTAACCTAATGAAGGCATCTTAGTATTCCAATCATGAGACTTAGTAGCATCATAGTAAGCTCCGTCATTCTGATAACCTTGAATAGGATAACCAGCAGATCTTACAGGATAGATAAGCTCTAATGCTTTCATCTGATCCTCTGTCATCAACCAACCATAGCGGTCAATAACATCTGCAACAGTCATCATGTCAAACTTACCAACCCATTGTGACTGAGATATATAGCGGTTGTCTGGAGACTTATGGTAGAAGGTAAGAACCGGGTTCCATAACTCTACATCATAATCATCTTCAAGCATACGGAAATGCCAGAACTCTCTGTCTGTAATAAGCATGTCACGGAAGCCCCGCTCTTCTAACTCATCCATTCTAAATCTTTCTACATCTACACGGTGTTGGTGTTCTGACCACTGCTCTACCATGCTTCTATAATCCTTATTAAAAAACTGTTGAATCTCTGGAAGAGACTTTAAGTTATCAGGACTCATTTGTTGTTTGAAATCTTCTGAATTTGGATCAGCCTCCATCTCAGCTAATTTCATAGCCATTTTCTGTTCAGCTTCAAAAAGAAGAGATTGTTCTACTTGACTTCTTTTAAGCTCAAGCATCTCATTATATGAGGTCTCATCTACAGCAGTATAAGTTACACGAGTATTTCTTTTAGCAAACTCAGCAACTAATGTATTAATTACATTAGGTACAATAGGATAGAATTTAAGTTCTAGGGCTGATGCATCCTCTTTAGTTAAAGTATCAATAAGATCAGCATATTCATTATCTTCTTCTACTATATAGTCAGTCTTATCTATAATACCTTTTGCAAGTTTATAGTTTTTCATAAGTCTGCGGGCATTTCTGCGCACATGCTTGAGGCCTTCCCACTCTAGCCAGTCAAGATTCCAAGCAGCCCATTCCTGGTCTTTCTTAGATTTTGGTAAAAACTGAATAGGCTGATTAAGAGTACCCATACGGTTGTACTCACCCTTAGCGCCATTCTTTAACTGCATTGCGTTATATACCTGCATACTATCTTAAATTTTTAAATGCTGAACGGGGCATTGGCATACCCTCAAACTTATGCCCGCCACCACCCATGTGACGGAACGGGCTCTTATTTAATTTACTGAAATTATTGCGGTTATCCAAGTTTTTTCCCGCTCCAGTTTCTTCATAGCGCTTTTTATAACCTCTATTTGCCTGTTGTACTTTAGCAAAAGCCACTAAAGCTGCAAATGATACAAGTCTATCCACGTTAACTCCATCTCTATATGCCATCATTTCTCTGAGTAACATAATGTCTGGAATACGCTCTATACCATAGGTTGTCTTAACTATCTTACCATCCTTGGTAGTTTCTTCATGTAACTCTTCTTTTAGAAAGTCAATAGCATAACTTAACATATGACTTTTAAATAAAGTTCCTGTATTTCTCCAACCATATTCTTGGAACACGTTAGCATTAGCGCCAATGTCTTTTAGAAATAATATCTGAGATCTGGGTACAAGATACTTCTGTTTTTTTCTAAACATCATATAATTGATAAACTGACTAATATTATTCTCAACAATAGTCCATGCGTTATACCACTCAATGATAAGTTCTAATCTCTCATGTGTTTTATTAATATCATCAAAACGCCCACACCAAGCAGCTACAATTTTATCTTGTTCTATATAAGTCTCAACAAGTTCACCATCATTTTTAGTTACTTCTACAGGAGTTTTGTATACATATATAGAGCATAGAGATTCTGATGTTGTGGTTTTTCCTTCACCCACGGGGTCAACGCTTGCATAGTACATCCCAAACTCAGGATCTTTAACAGGGCGCTCATATACTACAAGCACTCCAGTTTTATCCTCAGTAGTTTTTGTAATGGGAAATTCTACTATGGGTAGCTTATTTGTATCTGCTACAGATACATCTCCTTTATCACTTCTATAAATATCTAGATACTCATATGGATATGATTTGTCCTCAATTCTACGAATCTGAGCAGTAACCAAATGCTGTGGGAACATTGACACTGTTCTAAAATCAAATGCTTCTTTAATATTTCTAGGGTGCTGAGATATACGAAGTTGATATTCTTGAGGAGCAAGCTCTCTCTTCCATTCAGCAAACTGTTCATCTAATGCAATAAGAGCTTCTTCTACTTTAGAGTTACCATACCCATCAATAAAGGGAGGCATTGACCATTGCTCAGGGATAAATAATCCGGTTCTGCCAGAAATACCTGTCTCATCAATAAGATTAGATTCAACTGAATATATATCATTAGCATCTGGTCTAGTGATCATTTTCTTAAGTGGGTCACACTGAGACAAATCACCCACAGAACCTGCCGCAATAAACATTCCAGTGGTCATGAATCCTGATTTCATAGCAGGTCTAATGTACTCAAATGTTGTATCCATCTTAGGTGCAATACCAGCCTCCTCATGAAAGAAGTATTTACACGGTCCACCTACACCATTAGTAGGGTCCTTCTCAAAAGACATACCTTGCATTACACCTTTAAGTCCTATCTCTGTTTTACGTTTCTGAATACCTGTAGTAGTCTCAATCTTCTGCTGCCACATCATGACCTTGTTAGGGTTCATAGGACGGTACCAAGCTGTGTGCTGATTTAAGAAAGCCTCATATTCATTAAGGAATTTCCAAGTACCTTTCTCATTGATATAGTCTTTAAGACTAGCCCCCATCTTAAGGGTAACTCCTTCCTCAAACCAGATCTGATTAATTAACTTACCCGCATGGTAGTATGATGATGCAATCTGACGTTTCTTTAAAATAGCAGCATGTCTATAATGTAACTCTGCTAGACATTCATATAGGGCTAAGTGATACTGAGCATCTCTTACATCAGCAAAACCAAACTTTTGAATCTCTTTATTGAAGATAGGTAGAAAGTTTAACCACATATAATAGTCACGTGGTATATACCAAGCATTACCATTATTTTTATAGATAGCTCCCACCCTGCATTTATTCTTCTGGTCATTCCAAAATACTATAAAATCTTTAGTTCCTTGTGGTGCTTTACAATAAAAGTTAAACTCATTAAAATGTCTAGCTTGTTCATTAAACATCTTACTAGTCTCATCAAACTCATACTGACCTGGCTCTTTGAATATGCTAAATACAAAGTCCTTGAAATCATCACGGGTAGGAAAGTTAGTCACTGACCACTCTCCATTTTCCCATGTAGGAATTTCTATGTCTGTTTGTTGTAGCATATTAATTACATTTGATCATAGGCAAGTCCTGCGCCCCCGCGTGCGCGACCCCCTTGTTCTTCTTGAAGATCTTTATAAGCACCCTTATAAGCATCACGTATCTGTTGGTATTTTGCTGCTGCATTTATAAGTGCTGTTAAGTTACCATCTCTACCATCAGTTATATTGGTTACCTCCATATACTTACCAAGTCTATCAAGCATTTGCTTGATACCATTGTAAGCTCTAGATGTTGGTGTTTCATATAATTTCTTACAGAATTCTAAGGCTCCTGGAATAAAATCATCCTCAGAAGTAAAATCTGCATCTATCTCAACTAGTACAAACTCTTCCTTATCATCATCTGCAATATGGAAAAAAGGGTTAATGTCTGGGTTCGGACAACTCATATAGAATAAATACTGATATACTTTTATGTAATTCTCAGGATACTCATCCATAATTCTTCTAAGTGTAGGTAATGTATAACAGCTTTCACTCGGTACCATCACCCCATCCTGTATATCAAATAACTTAACTAGCATCTTTTAATAGGTTTATTATACTTATCACTTCATTCTTAAGGTAAGGTGCCTCATATTCTACAACTGAGTTTACAACAGGTTCTCCTGACATATCATATAGTACAACTCTATTATCATAAGCATCTTTACCAGCTTCTTCAAATAAGATATGTTCTATAACCATCTTCCCAGGTTTAAGCTTAGGGTTATGTTTAAGAATCATATACATATAAAAACTTAACTGTAATGCATAATGGTTAAGATTACAATCATCCAGATGATTGAGTGGAGGAAGCATTCTATCACTAACTCCTTCCCAATTAACGTAAGACTCTGTTTTGATTTCTTTATTAGTTTTGTAATCATATATGTTGACCTTTCCATTAATTACTTCTATTCTATCTGCTTGACCGCATAGCCCCGCACTCTTAAGATACGTCATATGCTCAGGATATATACCTTCTACAAGTTTTTGATCCGGTGCATTCTTTATTCCATCAATTTCAACAGGTTTAAAAATAGGTACTATACAACCATCTTTTTCTATGGTGCTACATGATGTATAAGCAAGCTCTCTTTGGTTATGATACCATGTACCAAGATTAACAGCTTTTTGTGATTCATTTCTCCAAGCTTCTTTAACATCAGCTTCTGACATACCATACCATTTGCTTCTTTTATTCTTAATGGATTTAGCAGCTATTGCATCAGCATCAAATGGTTTCTTATGCTTAGATATAATACCTGTTACACTAGTCCATATGATATTCTCACTAGGATCTATACTTGTATAACTATGGGTATCAGCTTTAAATAGTATTGCCATGATTTTCTAGTTTAGCATTCATATCATCTTCTTCTTCTTCTGTCATTAAAGCAAACCACCTACCTTGTGGGCAGGATGAAGACATGCTATAAGTCTTATACTTAAGAGAGCATCCGCAATCACCACAACAAGGCTGTGTTCCAGGCACCTCACACTTAGATCCTTCTGAATCAAAAAGAGGACAGGTCTTACATACCTCATTGCGCCAATAGGCAACACGCTTAATCTTCTTTCTAGTAAAGTAATAGTTAAGGACTCCTTCAAGAATGAGCCACTTATTCTCCCAGATTTTCTTTATTTTTTTGAGCATTGACCCTGTTTACTTTTAGTGTTATACCTTTTCTATTCTCTTGAACTATCATATCTTTGATTTTAGCTAGCTGTTCATGATTATTCAAAACAGCATCATATCTAGCAAAGGATTTAAACTCCTTGGGGTTTAAACTTTTAAGATGCACATGACTCTTTGCTAATACACGGTCTAACTTTTTCTCATTTATCATGAAATTTCCTAAGCCCTTTAATGAAAAATTAAAGTGCTCTTTGTTGGTCATTGCTTTCCTAAGGTGTAGCCAGTAGTGCTGAACTATATCTTCTGTTAAAGCAGGATCATCAAACTTCTGACTGAACTCCTTCAGGAGTTCTTTCAACTTCTTTGGTTTCAACTCTTACAAATTTATAGTCCAATAATATGTTACCTTGTATCTGAATGTTTAGTTCCGGATTCAGTGTAATTGTCTTTCTATTCTTACCATTCTTTACAAGAAGATTCTTCTTCTCTGCCTTAGTTACAGCGTTTCTTACTGACTGAGCACTACTAAAAATCTTATTCTTAGTAGCGCTTTCACAGAACTCAGTAAGCTCTGTCTCCCCTGATAATGCTAAGAAAGTTAAACAGTTAAGATCTAAATCTGATACATTCATTGTCTTAAGATGTGAGTGTACAGCAAGTTGGAACTTAACTATACTCCATAAGTCCATCTTAACAGTCTTGCGTACCTGATTTACTATAGCCATTATTCTTCAGGATTAGAGGGTTCTTCTTGTGAAGGGCCTGCTAACATTTGAGCAATCTTAGCTTGTGCAAATGTTGCACGTGCTCTTTGATCTTCAATATCAGCAACAAGAGTTTCATATACTAGTTGTACTTTAAGAAACTCTGCTTGTTCTTTATAGAACTGTGTGAGCTTAGCTTTTCTTTCAGCCATCTCTTCTTTTGACATCTCTTTCTGTTGGTTTTCCATTACGTAACTTATTTAGGTTTAAACAAATATATAATAAAAAGTTTAAACTCCAAATGTTTACACAAAAAAAAGACCCGCTAGCAGATCTTACGGTATGCTAGGCGGGTACCTAATACTTAAGAGTTAAGCTCGTTTACCGTCTTCTTCTCTCTTAGCCTTTATATATCCTGTTAACTCTGCAATGTTAGTACTCAACTGAGTCATGTGCGTAGTAAGGTTATCCATCTTTAGATCAAGCTTCTCGTGAGCAGCTTTCTGATCTTCTTTAAGTATTTCCATTCTATTATAGATGCTTGTTTCTTTAGTCATTAGGTCATGTTCTAGGGAGTCTAGGTCACTTACAACTTTATCTACCTTCCCTTTCAACTTTCCTAGCTCTTGTTTAAGAGCATAGTATGCTGATAATCCTGTACCTATTGTCATTACTATCCAGATAACATCTTTAGTAGTGAACATCCATGCTTCTGCTGATCCCATAATTCTAATAAATATATATACTTATAATATACTACATTTCATCCGGTTCTGCAACTGGTAATTCACCATCGGGTAGATTAATGATTGGATCTCCTGTATTCATAAAATCAATTACTTGAGGTTCCTGATACTCTTGCCCATAACCTATTAATGCAGTTACTAACTCTTCTTTGGTATTATATAGGAAAGACACTGGTTGTCCCGTTGTGAACTCACAAGCATCTTCCATTTCCCCGTAGTGGAATACGTCCACCTCATTTGTTGCTAAGTAGTATTTCATATTAATCCTCCGTCTACGATTGTCCAGTTATTAGGAGCTGATGTTAAGATTGCTCTTGCTGCTACTGCAGTAGAATTGTATTTATTAGTACTAAAGTTAATAGAACGATTTGGTTGAACAGGTCTTGACGCCCATCCAATTAACAGATTTGAGTAATTTGTAACTGAATACGCATTTGGTAAACCACTATCACTCATGAAGTTAACAAAATCTGTTACACGACTCACGTTCCAGTTATTTAAAGGCTGATCAAACGTACGAGCTCCTTGAAAAGTTCTAGACATATTAGTAACCTTACTAGTGTCCCAATTGTTTATGGAAGGTGAACCGCCATTGTTAAATGCAAAATCTTGAAACATATATCCTATATTGGTAACTTTACTCATATTCCAGCTACCAATATTTTGATCAAACACCTGTTGCTGTGCAAACATTGAGCCCATTGTTGTTACATTACTGGTATCCCAATTACCAATAGATGGAGACCCTGCATTATTAAAACTACCAGCCGGTACTCCAACCGGAGGAGTATAAAGTGATCTAAGCATCCAACTCATATCAGTTACTTTACCCACATTCCATTTACCAATTTCCTGATTAAAGTAAGGTTGTCTGTAAAACATTTGAGTCATAGTAGTAACATTACCCGTATCCCAATTAGATATATCTTGATTAAATAGACCGGGTATAGTATCTACTGGTGATGCATAAAACATAACACCCATATTCGTAACTTTAGATGTATCCCAATTACCTATATTTCTGTTAAAATTAGGTTGATACACAAACATTGTGCTCAATGAAGTAACTTTACCAGTATTCCAGTTGTTTATGGAATTACTACCTCCATTATCAAATGTACCGTATGGTGCAACACTAACACCATAAAACATTGAGGCCATATTTGTTACATTACTTACATCCCATGCTCCAATATTTTGATTAAATACTGGCTGATATTGGAACATATTACCTATATCGGTTGCATTTGAAGTGTCCCAGTTACCTATAGACGGACTTCCGCCATTATTAAATTTTCCGCCAATCGCCACAGAAGACGATGCAAGAAACATTGCAACAAAATTAGTACCCTTACCTACATTCCAATTACCAATATTATCATTAAAGTTAACAGAATCCCTAAATAGGTTTCTAAATACTTGTATTTTAGATGTGTCCCACTTATTGATGTTATTAACTGTAGCCAACGTGTATCCTCTTATGAAACCAATCATTGATGTACAACCTTTAAAGTTAGGCATATCTTGTACAGCCGTAAGATTTAGATTTGTACAACCATAAAAGGCTCCCCAGACGGGTATAGGTATTATGTTAATTGGGTTAGTCACGAAACGCAGACAACCAAACTGGGTAACTGTAAGAAGTTTACGCATATCACCAGTAACTGGTGCTACTGAACCGCCTCCACCCCAGTCCCATCCTCTGATGAATCCTGTAATCGTTACAGTATAATCGCCTGGTGTTGGATAAGTATGAGTAGTCTCTGCTTGATTCCAAGTAGTAATAAGGTTACTGGTACCATCACCCCATTGTACAGTAAACCTATAGGTTCCTGTTGACTGCAATGGTAGTTTAATTTGGTTATTGGCAGTAGAACCAGTATATACAGTACTAGTTCTCCAGGTAGAAATGAAAGCCTTTGCAGGATCCTTTACTACTGATCTATGTGCATGTGCCATAGTCTTATTGTGTTATCCAATATTCAACTGTAGTTCCTTCTACCCATTCTGCATAAATAATATTTAGCGTACTAGGTACATAAAATCCTTCTCCTACTAATACCCAACCTACGGGTGTAGATGGTGCAATAGCACTATTATGATAGATCTTCTGTACTATACCTATTCTAGCATTTGTTAGGTCATTAGTTATATTTCCTGTTGCTGGAAGAGTACGGGTATTATACATCTGAGGTACTACAAATGTAATATTTGTACCAGTTGTTGCTGTAGTAAAAGGTACAATACCTGGTTCTAGCGCAACAGCGATAGCTTGTAACCCTTGTAATACTTTTAACTCGTAGTTAAAGTTTGAACCCTTATCTCCCTCTTTTGGATTACCATTACCTAATGACATATTCTTATGGTTTTACTGAGTTTAAAATTCTTTGTAATGCCTGTAATACCTTCAATTGAAAGTTAAAGTTAGAGCCTTTATCTCCTTCTTTTGGGTTTCCGTTTCCTAGTGCCATAGTTTTATAATTTTTTAAGCTTCTCTTGAAGCATCTTGAGGATTTGCATAAAGTGCTAACTTAGCACGTGTATTAGGTTCTACCGTATCCTGATAACAAGTTCTTGGTTGACCTGGTTCTTTAGGTTTCCCGCAAATAGGGTTAGCAACACTAGGGGTGTTAAAGTATTCTTCTAATGATCCTTTTCTTAATGACATATGTTTAAGTTTTATTAGTTATAGTAAGCTAGTGTTTGGTCAGACATGAACTCAATATCTATGTATGCTATCCCTACCCACGGTGCTCCAGCAGTTGCTACAATAGATACAAAGTAGTCATCAAGACCTGCTATTGTATTATCTAGTACAATCGTTGCAAATGTAAGTGGTATAGCTGCTCCTGTGCTTGCGTTTCTTACTAAAGCATTTACTGTAAACTGACCAGATACTTGGTTATATATAGTTACCCCCTTTGCACCTATTACAGTAGCGTCATTAATTAATCGAAGTCCAGTATCTCCCGATATTACACCAATTAGGTATGAATAAGATGATAGTCCTATCCCATTAAAGTTTACAATACCACCTAATTTATAAGTGTTAAGTAGGTCACCATTATCCGTTGTAATAGTATCAGGTAATGCTATAAAATCACTTTCTGCTTCTGGATCTAATAAACCCTTTACATAGTTCATTTGAGTACCTGTAGTACCACTGGCTGTTACCGCAGTATTCATGATGGTACCATCTGCAAACTTAACTCCACATGATTGTGGGATTACAGTTCTTGTGTAAGCAAATCCTCCCATTGAACAAATTGCTGTTACTTCAATAACAATAGGCTCAGTTACACCGGGATAAGGGAATGTAATTACATCTCCTACTTGGTAGTTCTGACCTTTATTTTGTAGTTGCATACTGGTTATTACACCACCAGTAACTATAATTATCATTTGTGTATTAGTTCCGCTACCTCCAATACCGTTTAGGGTTGTCCAACCGCCTTCTGGATAACCTGAACCACCTGCATCAAGTGTATCATAGCCTGTAACACCACCAGGACCTGCTCCGCCACCACATCCTTGCGCCCATGTATCAAATTCTACTTTATAGTAAAGATCTGTGGTAATGTCATGCATGATAAGGTCTGTGCCAGGCAAGTTACTACCTACATTTGCATCTAATGCCTGTATAAAAGCAGTGTATACACGGGATTCAAGGTTACTTAAATCGCTAAATCCTGAGTAACCGGTTCTTGAGTCTGTATACTCACTATTCCATCTTGTGTTTGCAGGAGATGCTCCCCAATTATCTTGAGATTCAAATAACGGATTATACAATGCACCACCTTCATAAGATCTAGTTATCTGTACTCCATCTGATATAATGTCTATTACTTGAGGTATGGTAGTATTATCTGCACTAGGCTGCTCAAAATATACGCTATCTAAAATCTCATAGCGGTCATATGCAAAACCATATTGATTTTCATTACCTACTCCCCATTCTGTAAACAAGATAAGATAATACTTTACAATATAACCGTCATCATACTTCATAACAGCTGGTAGTCCCACATACATAGGTGGTGCAGGATCTCCTGAAGGAGTTACAATAGCATCTCTCCAGGTATCATATGTTCTACTAGTAAGATCCCATAGTGGTGTCCATCCGGTATTAGTAGGGTCCAAGTATTGGGTAGTCCATTCGGTATTAATAGGTGATACACCACCATTAAAAGTACCTTCTTGAGCAATGTTATAAATACCACCACCCCCATTACCGCGAGAAATCTTTAGTAAACCAGGAATAATAACATCCTTATATATCGCAGGATCTGAACCTGATACCTTTGTGAATGATACCTTCTCACCTATTGAACCAGGTTTAAAGTTCATTTGAATAGGGCAGTTACCTGCTACAGATTCATTTACGTATTCCGCAAAATCTTTTACAGTCATACCATAAGACTGGTACTTGTCTCCACGTTTTACGTAAGATACATTGTTACCAAGAATCATAAGATCTTTCTCAGGATTCTGTACTGTAGTTTTTACTAGTTTGTTTTTGAGTAAGTATACCCAGTTTAATATGTCCATATTGTTCTATTAATTATATACTCTGATTTCTATTGGAACATTATATAAAGCACTATCTACATA
>Ga0181349_1000496_pt1 | contig 16845 bp, 19 predicted proteins | sample Su13VDMM110SD_FD_130106 | JGI IMG/M metagenome (GOLD analysis project Ga0181349, IMG submission 130106) | Freshwater viral communities from Lake Michigan, USA - Su13.VD.MM110.S.D | ecosystem: Environmental > Aquatic > Freshwater > Lake | place: USA: Michigan | collected 2013-07-16 | reverse complement strand
CGTAGTATGCAACTTTTTTGCTAATTATTTTAAGCTATTAATTACAGTCCAAACTTGGTCTGGTGTTTCGAACTTAACTGTAATCATATCCTTTCCATCTGAAAGGTCTATCATTCCATCCCAGTCCTCTATTGTTGGAACTTTGTATAGGTAGTATTGTATCAAAGCAAACTGCTCTTTGTTGAAGTGAACTTTGAATAGATTTTCTATTATCTGTAGGAACTTTTCCTCATACATAGACATGTCCATTCCTATCTCCTCCTCCATAAAGTCTCTTCGATCTTCTATCTCTCTCAAAAGGACTATGCTTTCTATAAAAAGTTTCTTCTCCATTATATCTCTAGCCACGTCTCTTTCTTTTATCCTAACGCTACCCTTTAAGTAGTTGTTTAGTACTTTCCGCAATTCCCTCTTGTGCACCATATGTATAGCTTTTAACTTCAAAAATTGTTAGAAAATTATTTGTTGATAACTGTTTCGATAGTGAGAAAAACTTCACTGCCTCTTCTCTACTTGTTGCATGAATAACTCCTACCGGTTCTTGTGTAGGATCATTCTTTGAATAAAAACAAAACTGTGCCATATTGATCTATTTAGTTGTTAGTGTCTGGTTCCTTTGATGCTTGATTTAAAGCATTGATTATAATTTTATCTAGATATTCGATATAGATGAAGAATCCTAATATGGTTTTATCTTTCAATTCTCTATCTCTTTCTACTGTTAATCCTAGAGGAGATAGTCCTTGGTTCAATTTAGCAGCTAAGTCCATTGCAATATCATCTTGTTGTTGCTTTGACATTCCTGCAAATGTAGTTGGAAGGAATTGTATCTTGATTCCTTTTTTATTTGGATCTTCATTAACATCTATCTTAAGCACAAATTTATTTCCTTTGAAGTTTACTTTTGTAACTTCAGATAACATCTCCTTTATTTCGTTTATTAAGCTCATATGTTTTTATTATAAATAGTTAATTTTTACATACTATTAGATCGTTCTGATATTCTGTAAGAGAGTTGATTGTTATTTTAAATATATCTAGTTCGAATTGACCTATTTCTCCGCTCTCTTTTACTATTTGTGGCAGCTGTTGTATGATGCTGAAAGATTGTTGAGTAAATTGTCTTGTGTCAAACTCTAATACTACGTCATTCTCCAGTATTGGATCATTATGCCCTATTGTGTAGATTCTTTTTGATAGATCAAATTTAGTATTTGATTGCTCTTTATCTATATAATGTGATGCTAGTACCTGCATTTCATCATCAATGTAAACCCTATCGCACCAAGGCTCCAATGCTTCTAACATTTGTAAGTTACAATGTTTAACTACAAAAGCAATATTATACTTTGGATTGATTATTGGATATTGAAATTCATCATTTTTAATCCAGCTTCCCCACTTACGTAAATAGTTTCTAGCTGCTTTTGCTGATGCAATCTTGTAATAACTATCGTCTTGCCCTATTTGTTCATTCCATCTATGACCTCTACAGGTTAAGTGGTATACAAAAGCATCTCTTGATTGTACCAATTCATACCCAGCCATTATCCATCTCTGAAAGATATCTGAATCTTCATATGGGAATGGAGCAAACAGTGGATCATGTCCTCCTATTGCTTGGAAGTCTTCTTTGTAGAGTATCCAAGGTGCAAACATCCCTTTTGTAGTCTCTCCTTCAACTGCCTGTAAGTCTCTAACAAATTCTTCAAATGAATTTATATTTAAAGTATCAAAGTCCATTCCAAAATCTCTAATAATCTTTTCCTTTCCTTCTGGATGAAGGGGAGGTTCTATTCTAGTTGCACATACAACTGTTTGTGGTTTAAGATGTTTAACTAAGTTTTTAGTATAGTTTGGACTTAAAATCATATCTGCATGAAGGATTCCTACTATATCATTTGTAGCTAATTCAATTCCTTTATCGTAGAGAATTGTATGCCCCACTCTTTCTTCGCTTCTAAACTTAATACAGTCCTGTTGCTGTATCCATTCCCAGGTACCGTCTGTTGATCCATCATCTAAAAGAATTACTTCTGCTTGAGGTTCGTGCTTTTGAATTGAAGCATATACATTTTTTAAATGCTGTAAGTTATTATAACTCGGTATTACGAAAGATACTTTCATTTGTAAATATATTAGGGTTGTGTACTTGTATAGTATTAGTAGTAATAGTTACTGTGCCGAACTCATAAGTGCTCTCTGGATCAGCTTGTTCTAGTATATCTTCAATGTTTGTTAACACGTAGTGTAAGTCGTCTACCGTACCTGTGCTATTGTTGAAAGAGATTTTAATATCATTCTCTAATGTCTCAACAAATTTACTAGGTATGTTAAAGCTAGATTGTTTTTGTGCTTGTTCAACATATGCTGAGGTGCTGCAGTCAACTTGTAGGTTTGTAGTGTATGGTTCATATACTAGCAGAGTTGTAGTACAGTTCTTTATCCCTAATCCTATATCGTACTTAAGGTTTGGTCTTGGTTCACAAGGACCGTACTCCTTAAACATACCTCCCCACTTTCTAATGTACTCCAATGCCATTGCATAATTCTTCCTCTGCCATTCTTCTGTGCCTTGAGTGGTAAAGTCTGTATTGTTTCCTACATCTTCAAACTTACTACTTCTACATGTAAGGTGGTATACTAAGCTACTCCAGACTTGTATAATCTCATACTCGGCTAATACAAATCTTCTAAAGATATCTGCATCTTCATAAATAGATTTAAAAACATCATCATGACCTAAATGATCATTGCGGTTAATAAGCCAAGGGGCAAAGAGAGCTTTTGAATACTTACCTTCATTTAAAGGTATTTGATCTTTTACAAATGAATTAAACTCTTCCCATTTTATATCCTCAGGCCATATTCCAAAGTCTTTTACAATCTTCTCTGGGCCTGGAGGGTGCAGTGGTGGTTCAATTCTAGTTGCACATACAACCGATTTAGGTTTATAGGCTTCAAGTAGGTAGTAGTCTGCATGATGTCCTAATAGCATATCTGTATGGAACACTAGTACCATATCTGTGGTGGACTCTTTAATTAGTATATCATACGCATTTCCTATTCCTTTACATACTCCATCTGTATTTTTAATATATGAAATGTTATTTTCTTTTAACCAATCTTCGGTTCCATCTGTATCTTCATCTACATATATAAGTATTTTATTTGTTTTATAGTAAGAGTTTTGTTGAATAGAAGGTATGCAGGCTTTCAAGTATCTTAGATTGTTTTTACTTGGTATACAAAATGTAATCATAGCTATGCGTTTATGTATTTGTTTACTATAATATAGTTATAATTTTGCTGTAATCCAACAGCATTTGGAGTAGTGTATGAAAGGAATGTACTGTTATCTATTTCGTAATCGCTTCCTCCCTGTACTACTTCCTCTATGTACGTAGTTTGTAAGGCTGTTCCTATTGTACTAACTAACTCTTTTACAGATGTTTTATTACTAAAGCATACATTTACTACCTTCCTATTTTCCTTTTCAATTAACTGAGGAAGGTGTTCTGCTAGGTCGTCCACGTCTATAAGGTACCTAGTAGCGTTGCTTAATACTTTTACTCTCTGCTGTAGAAGTATACTCTCTTTTATGCTATTGAAGAATGTATGCTTGTTAAGAGTATGTCCTACAACGTTAGGAAGTCTAAAGATTATAAAATTTTTAAAGTGCTCTGCAATATACTTCTCTATAGATAGTTTATGTTGAACGTATAAAGACTCTTTAAGAGATTCATCCACTACGCTTATTGTACTAAAGTAGATTAGCTTTAAATCTGTACTACTGTAGGAACTAAGCATTGCATGTTCTCTTTCAAACATAGCTAGGTCATTCTCTTTAGAGTTAGATACTCCTGAGGCAAATACCAGTACTCCTTCGATATCTTTGTAACTACTAAAAGCTTTTGCAAGTAGTCCTTGACCTATTACCATTATTTAAAAAATTGTAAATACTTATCTCTATTCTCTTTTATGTATGTAGGAAGTCCTTCTTCATCGGTCCAGAAGGTAAAGTCGCTTCTACCTAAGACATCTCTTCCTCCCTTTAGATTGCTCTCTATTTGCTGTGTTACGCTATCGTTATTATACTCCTGATGTCCATACGAGTCAATCTTATACTTGATCTGATCAACACCCCCCATAAAAGATAAATGCCATCCAGCATCTGATACGTAAACATATTCCGTCTTTGATTTTGTTCTTAAGTGATTTAAGCAAGAGTTTTTAATATTCTTATACCTAGTCAGCATTGTACCTGCCCACTCCTCTGAGGATCTGTTATTAAAGTATCCTACATATACTATCTGTCTGAGCTTGTAAATACTTTCGTGATCAATAACTGAGTAGTCTAGATCTGTATCCCAGTACTCGTCTAGGTCTCCTATAAAACATACATCATCATCCTCTAGTCCAACTAATGCTCTACGTATATTTTCTTTTTGATAAAACTCTTTAAGCCAATGCAACTCACCTGGAGGTACATTTGTAGAGGTAAGAGCTTGTATACATATTTGTTTTGTCAGTTCGTCTGTACTATTACCAAATACTCTATCCTGCAGGTCTTGAAAGGATGTTGGTGGATCATAAGTAACATGGTGAATAATCTTATCTTCATACTCTGCAAACAAATGTTTATTTTCTTCAAAGTATAAAGGTTTTGGTTTACCGCTGAATGTCTCAACACATTCTACTATTACAAACTTATCCACATAAGGACCTAGCATTTCTAATCTCAACTTTAGTAAATTTACCTCATTAAAGAAAGTAAATACATCATAAATTTTAGCCATATATGTTTGATTCTATTTTATAAATTTCAAATTCTCTTAAACATTCATCATAAGTCTGTAGGTTACCTTCTCTATCCATGTACATAAAGTCTCTAGATAAGTTGTACCCACATGCCCAATATCCATCTGAAACGTTATGTCTTGCCCAATACTTTGGTGCTATGATTAATTTAGCTTCCTCATTTGTAAGTGCAGGAAAGTATGCAAAGCTTGAATTAGAAAGGATTAACCATCTTGCATTCTTAACAGCTGCATAATCTCTACCTACATCAAAGTGGTGTACATTATGTGCTAACTCTGGAATAAGTCTCTTAGCCATTTCAGGAGCTTCTGTAATGATTATAAACTCCATCTTTGGATTAATACTAAGCATGTGGTTGATTGCCCTTACCCAGTACTCTCTTCCTAAGAATAGAGTAGTATCCCCTTCGTAATCTCTTATATTTAATACACAGATATTATCTGATGTAAATCTACGTTCATCGTACTCTGGTTTTAATTTTAACCAACTCTTAATCTCTTCCTTGTATTGATAGAAGTAATCCTCTCCCTGCATTATCCCATCTATCTTAGTATTATCTGCAATGTTTATTAGATCTTGATCTATGATCCTTACATCACATCCAATTGTAGCATCATGGTGACTGTGCTGGAGTTTAATTCTTGTTTCTTTCTCTTTATAGTAATTTGTTATGGCTGAGCTGTCTACCTCCTTACCTAAATCCAAGTCCATAAAGTATGCTCCTTTGTCATTATATCTTCTATCCCCAAAATTTTCTAGGCCGGTATAACCAAACTCATATCCGTTTCGTAAAGCAATAGCTCTAGTGGTAACATAAACTGCCAGCTGATTACCTAACCCTTGTCCGTGATAAAATTCTGTTGTTATCATTTTGTATCTTTATAATAATACTCCTTTAGTTCACTTAATTGAACTTCTATACTATTAGTTTTAGTATCTGCTTTTAGACATTTATTGCTGCCAATACCCTCCACCTTTACTATCTCAATATTTTTACTAAAGATCCTCTTTAAGGCAGTAAGTAGGTGGTATTTTGAAATGCATTCACTAGAAAGTATTGTCTCTGTTCCAAAAGAATTCCAACTTTGTATTAAGAGTTCGCACTGCTTAGCCCACTCTAATGTGGTTACTCCATTCCACATGGCATCAACATACCCGTTTACACTACTTTCACTACTAAAAAACCAGTTTAATAAGCTGTAATTAGTACCTATCTCGGGCCCAATTATTGATGCTTTTATTATTTTTGTACCTGCTGAGTGGTCTTTGATGTATTCGCTTGCAGCTTTTTTAGACATACCGTACTCGTCACTATCCATTTCACAGTCAGTACCAGGATGAATTACTTTACATTTTGAGTTCTGTACTAACCAGATAGGAAGTTCCTTGTTAATACCAAATTGTTTAGTTTTTTGTGGAATAGCACCTATGCAGTTAATAATATAGTCTCCACTATACTTAGCAATAAAAGTATAAAAATCTGTAGTGGGAAACTTAAAGTCTACTGTCTCTACCTTGTAGTTATTATCCCTTAAATACTTTACAACCATATGACCAAGCATGCCTTTGTGTCCTAATACTAAAATACTCATACTACTTTACATCTTTTATGTGGGACCTAGAAATGCCTTCGTGCTTAACTTGTTCAGAGTCTGTAGGTCTTGCAACGAATAATGCCTTCGATCGCTCAGTAGTACTGCCATTTTTTAGGATAGAAAAGGTAATAGCTCTTCTTTCTGACTTAACAGTTGGCACTCCATGATAAGAAGTATCACTATTTAAAAAGACTACTAACCTGTTTGGTAATGGTTCAATTTCGTGAGTACAAGCGGTCATATCATCGTTCCAGATTTCCAAACAACCTTCATCCCTTTGCTTGTCATATTGTTTGTTAAAATATAGTAGGCAAGTTATCTCCTTCCTCATACCTGTTTCAGGTGATTTTCTTGCATCACTATGAATTAGTTGAAAAGACCTTGGTAGCATAGCTCTCATACCTGACCATCTCATTGCTGCATCAGGAATTAGGTCTTCTACTTCTAAAAGTTTTCCTAGCTTGCTAGTAAATTCTTCTGAGTGGAAGTGTTCAACTACTTTTCCGATGTACTCAGGCATTTTTTCAGTCCTACTAATACCTCTCATTCCTTGTTCTAATATATTATACTCACCATTCACTGTAGTGTGGCCGTGGTGCCAGCTTATATCACCACTAGATGGCCACGCCTCCATTATAGTTTGAAATGTATCTTCTTTCAAAAAATTATCAACTACCCAAATAGTATATGGGTTTTTAATTTTCTCTACCTTTAACTTACTATTTAAAATATCCATAATTTTCTAAAATTAACTCTAATTGTTGTTTATTAACTAATGTTACATCTGATGTGAATTCTTCCCAGTTAAGGTTGGAAGTGTTAGTTAAATCTTTGTAGTGCATGTAGTATGCATCTTTATCTGCATCGTAGTGTGTTCTCAAAGCCTCTTCCTTAGATACCATCATCTCATGTATTTTTTCAGATATTCTTGGGGTACCTATTTCATATTCTAATCCAAATTTTTCAGCGTATATTTCAAATAGATCCTTTATCTTAAAACTTTTTAAATTTGGTACAATGTTGTACCCTGTGGTTTCTAATCCATACTCTATTAACTCTATGGCCCTATTTACATCTACCATAAATCTAGTCATTTCCTCAGAGTATAGTTTTAGTTTATACTTGTTTTTTATTGCGTCCCAAATAAGTGGTATAACACTTCCGGTCGAATTAAGTACATTACCGTAAATTGCAGTCGATAATCTAACATTTGATTTTTCTGCATTTACAATAAACAATTCCCCGGCAACAAATTTCATTGAGCCGTACAGAGTAGTAGCAGCTCGGCTCTTATCTGATGATATAAAGCAGGCTGCTTCGAAGTTATTTTCTTCTGCAACTCTTCTAGAGTTCACTGCTCCCTTTATAATAATATCAATTGCTTCTTCTACATTCTGATCTACAGCCTCAATTTGTTTTAAAGATGCTGCAAATATTCCTATATCATGATTTGCCGATGCTTTTTTTAAAAGGTCAAAGTTTCTAACATCTCCAATAACACAATTTATTTTTGGAAATTGTTTCTTAAGGTAGTAATGTTTTGCTTCATCGCGACTAAAGATAGTAATTTCATTATCCTTGTAGTAGCGAGTAACTAAATTCTTACCTAAAAAACCAGCGCCACCTGTTATGAATATTCTCTTGTTTTTCATATTACTATAACCAAATTAGTTGCTTATTGCGATTCATCTTTTTAACTATAGTTACTCCTGGATTAAACGGTAGGGTTAGTATTTCAAACTCGTCGATAAAGTTTTGTTTGATGAATAGAGCTGTTCTATAGCAGTCGTTACATGAAAGTGGGGCTAACATTGATGCATCGTAGGGATAGGTATCGTGAAAGAAAATAAACCCATCATCAATCACTCTATCCTTAACATTAATAAAATCCTTTAAAGATTGTTCATGTGAATGATCAGCATCAATAAATACAGCATCAAATCTAACTGATGGATCTAGCTTTGCAAAATACTCATCAGTTAGCATCGTGTGAAATTCCATATTTGGTTGTAATTCAAATGGTGGAGCATTAAAAGCATCAACACCTACTGCTCTTCCACAGTACTGTGATACAGGGAGGAAGGTGCTTCCATCTCTAACTCCAAGCTCCAGGTAGTTTTCTGGCTTTAGCCATTTGAAGAAATTGGAAAGGAATTCTGGGTGGTTGAAAGTTTCTGCTGGTGGGGGAATGTTTCTTAAGTAGATTGGTTTCATAGTCTGTGTTATCTGTTTTTAAAAAAGTTTAATGCATGCAAGTCTTCAATGTCGTTATGGTTGTGAGAGTTAAAAAGCTCAATAGGAGTTCTAAAATTATCACCCTCTGCTCTAGTCTTGTTACATTTTATCTGCCACTCTGGCCAAGTCTTTGTATAGTAGTGATTTAGTTGAGCCTTGTCGTAGCTTACATGTCTAGTTTGATTTAATACTGGTTCAATACCTCTTCCTACTGTCATATCTACATCAATCCAATCTTCTCCTTCTATAAAATGTATACTGTGTCTATCAAAATCTTTATGTAACTTACAGATAGGTAGGAAATTATAATAGGTATGTGTGTACGGCTCTCCCCATCTCTTAGTAAATCTTTCTAATAGACTTACATTATTCTTATCAAAATCTTCATGTCCTCCGTCTCCAAACATTGCCATGTTGATAACTAGGTGACTCTGCTTAACATCATCAAACTCTGAAATAAACTTTTTAACATCGGATGTTTGTTTTAGCACTAAAAGGCAATCCACATCAAGAAAAGCTGCCCATTGGTACTGTTCATAATATTGCTGTCCGAAGTTATTGTAACACATGGCGTGTCTATTCCATTTCCAAGGCTCGTTGTTGAATTCAGTAGACAGGGATGGTTTATCCCATTCTAAAAAATGAACTCTATCATCCGGTTTTTGTGCGTTAAATCTCCAGTTATTTTGGTAAATGAATATGTCATCGAATCCTAATTTCAAATGATAATCTATCCACTCTTGTAAGTATAGATCCTCGTCCTTAGCCATTGTTACCAATGCTATCTTTTTTTTATTCTTCATATTAGTTTATTTGTTTTATTTTATACTTACTATCAAAGATATAACATTCTAACCGTTCTACCAACCATGGAGCTATTTCTTGTTCTAAAAGTAGATCTACTATCTTTTTGTAGAATTCTTTTGGTCGTGCAAGGATTTGTTGTTTTGTTATTACAAAATGTCCACCTGGCATAAATTCATATACAGAAGGTGTGGGTTCGTTAAACAGTAGCTCCCAGTATCTATCTACGTTTATGTTTGGATTTGTATCGTGAGGATGTCCGTTGCTTAAGCACCATAGAGTTCCTCCATATGTAAATTGTGCTGTTTGTTGCAATTGCCAAGCTGTTCCAAGTGTATTGTTATGGTACCCGTAGTACCCGTCTATTACTAGTGATGCTTTATTTCTATAACTCTCTACAGGTCCGTTTAGTATTTCAAGTAAGTTCCCCCAATGGTCAAATGGATAATCCTGTACAAAGAAAGTATAGTCCGATAGGCTATCGTACCTGTTGTATATATGATTAAAGAAAGAGTGTACACATCTACCTACGTTTAGTTCTATTACTATTTCAGAAGAGTCTATAGCTTGTGAACCTTTTCTATATACTGTTCTCTTTATATCACTATTAACTCCTCCTGTCCAGGAAAGATCTTTATTGTATGCTGCTATTACTAATTCCTTTGTAGGAGACTTATCTACCATTATTTTTCTATAAGGTAGACTATTTCTACCATGGAATGCAAATGGTGTAATGCCTTGAGTTTCTGGTAGAGGTGTTTCATGAGAGAAGTATTTAGCTACATTAATGTCTGCAAACTTACATCCATGCTCTTTATATATATGTCTATTGTTTACACATATAAATCCATCTTCACTATAGAATCCGTGGAATGATTTCCATTCCATATTCAATACATTTGGTAAATCGATTAGTTTTTTACTCCTTAACGATACACTATTACCAACTCTAATTAACTCTCCATTAATATCTCTATATGAATAGTCGTCGTAGGGTAAAGGCCAAGGTGCTCCTATATAGTCGTACTCAAAGAATTCTGATCTCCAGGACTGAGGGTTTATAATAAAGCCGTCATCGTGAACTATCATTGCAAACTCTGTATCAATATACTGTCCCAGTTTATAGATCATTGCATAGTTCCATTCATCTATATTGGAGATCTTATCTATATGCTCATACTTAATATACGATGGTAAGCTCTCAGGCTCAATATCAGATACAATTTTAATAGCACCAAATTTAATATTCCTTGCACTATACTCTAAAGCTTTTACATGATCCTCTACTCTAACAGATGTAACAGCTATAAGTGTTACTCTTGATAGATCTAATACCTTTTTATACATTCCCGTTACCCTTACAGTCTCTTCTTGCTTTTGATCTTCTGATATAAGATTTGTAGTTCTGATCTCAGCATCTCTATTTACTGCACAAACTTCACTTACTATTACTGGATCTCCGTACGTATTAAATAATCGTTTGTAATACTCTACATCTACTAACCAATTAAGTGATTCATCAAACAGTAGTGGATTATTGTTTTTAATAGTTAAAACTGTTGGACAGCTTATTGTATTAATACCTTCATGTATTCTATCGTGATAGAAAGGTACCATTGTATCATATAAATTTATACAATCCTTAGTATGTGTACATGCTGTAATAATCCAACTCTTTTCTAAGTCTTTCTGTATTGCTTTATAAATATTTTCAAGAGAGTCTACATCATAAAGAAAATCATCTTGAAAGAGTATCTTAATGTACTTTCCATCTGAATGATTAATTGCAACGTTTAGGTTAGGTGCTATGTTACCTCTACCTATATCGTTCTTAATATACTTAATATTTAACAGAGTTGACCAATCTTCACATAGATTCTTTATACCATCATCTGTACTATGATCTGAGATAATTATATTAAAGTCTGTGAATGTTTGTTGAGCTAGTATATTGAAAGAGTATTCTAAATACTCTACTCCTTTACCTTTTATCCCCCAGCAAGGTATTGCAATACTAAAGAAAGGTTTTATAGTTGTATCCATTTATCGCAGTATAAGTCTTTTGTGTTATGTACATTGTTGTAAGCTGTTCCGAACCATTTCTTTGGAGCTATTACTCTCTTGTGTTGATTAGTATTTAACCAAGCACCCCACCAGCTAAATGAACTATTTGCTATTATGTTATGGTCACATAAGGACATTAAACATAAATCAACAAATGCATCATTAGTATTAATATACGAAATATTTTCTTGATCTCCAAATAAATCTTCACAATATGGTATGTCATCAGAGAATACTAAAAATTGATAATTATCATCTGTAAAATTTGATAATGCTTCTTGGTAGTACTCTGTTGAGCATACTGGATGAAATTGCTCTAGTCCTAAGTAATCTCCTCGTCTTATATGAATACTTACTGTACTATACTTTATTTGAGAATAAATCTCAGAAGCTTTTTTATAAATTTCTTCTTTAAAAGTTAGAACCTTTCTTAGGTCCTCCTCTACATGCTTAAAGTATTTTTCACTCTGATAGTATCCGTTCATATCACAATCATCAGGAACTGTAAATAATTCTTCTGAGAAGTGAAAGGAAGGTTCTTGAACTATGTGAGCTGTCTGTATATCTTTTTTAGGGAGGAGTAGTCCTTCTTCTAATACAAAAGCTTTAGGTATATCAAAAGTAACTGCTCTTGTAATACCGTCTTTAAAATTTTCTACAGATGGTTGCTCTATATTTTCTAAAGGAAAAGTTACTTTATATCCTTGCTTCTTAGCTATTCCATATGTAGATGCAAATTGGAAGAGTTGATTACCAAGTCTTCCAAAGTGTCCTATCTTGCTGTATGTTATCATAGAAATTTTTTAACTTTGTAACATTCATACTTACGTCTGTCGGTACTCTTTTGTCTTGTGAAAGTATTGGCAGTACATCAGTCTTTGTCCTGCTTGCCAACTCTAACATATTCTTTAACTCAGTACCTACGTTGTAAAGTCCTTTTGCATTATAAGTGGTTAGGTCTATTGCTATTTTTACAATAGCATCTATGTAATCGAAATTACCTACTTGATTAATCCATGCTCCTGGATACTTAAATGGAGTTTCTTTATGAGTCTCTCTAAGAACTAGATGGTCTGGGTTCAATTGTACGTAGCTATCTCCTAGTAGTTTTGTATAGCTATACCAGTTAGCTCCATGAACTGGTACAGTATCTTCACTCGCCATACTCTCTGAATTAGTATATACATAGTCAGTTGAGATATGAACTAGTTTTATTTTATTCTTTGTACAAAAATTAGAAAGATTTACTACGCTCTTATAGTTTACATCCCAGTGTATATCTCTATTGTCTGAATATGTATCTGTACAGGCGATGCAGTTAAGTATTACGTCGTACTTAGGAGTAAATATAACACCGTGATGACTTTCAATAAAGTAATCATTAAACTTTTCATCTTGTGTTATATCGAAACCATCTTTCTTTCTTGAAAGATACTCCCAGCCTGTTTGTTTTACTAGCTCGGAACCTAATAGTCCATCCCCTAATACTACTATTTTCATTTAAACTTCTTAATTACTTCTTCAATATAGTCAAAAACAGGTTGCGTATAGTGAGGTGCTGCACCAATAAAGAATACAGTATCTAGTACTTTATTTGCTTCTGGGTAGTCTTTTGCATTGTCTAAGAAGCTATATCCTGGGTGTAGTAATATGTTTCCTGCAAAGTAGTTTCTTGTTTGTATGTTATTGTCTTCTAAGTACTGAACTAATCTATGTTTTAATCCTGGTTCTTCACATATGAATGGAGTTCCAAACCAACAAGGATCTGCTTTATCTAAAGTTTTAGGTACTCTAATGCCTTTAATATTATCTGTGAATATTTTCTCTAAAGTTTGTTTTGAAGTTTTGCGGTTCGCTTCAATTTCGTCTAACTTTTTCATCTGCTCTACTCCAATTGCACCTTGCAAGTCTAATGGTTTTAGGTTGTATCCCATTTCAGAAAACACATATTTATGATCAATGATTCCGTCATAAGAGTCCAACCATTTATCAAACCTCTTACCGCAAGTACCGCATGAAGCTAAATTGGCTGCTCCTACGCAGTAACAATCTCTACCCCACCAGGCAATACTCATCATTACTTTCTTTAACTCTTCATCATTAGTACAGACCATTCCACCTTCTCCTGTTGAGATGTGATGTGCTGGGTAAAATGAATTAGCAAATGCTACATAGTATTCATTTAAGTATTTTCCATCCCATTTAGATCCTAAACTATCACAATTATCTCCTACTAGTTTTATATCATACTTCTCACAAATTGCTAACAATCTATCAAAGTCTGGCGGATTACCTAATACAGGTGATACAAAGATTGCCTTAGTACGAGGAGTAATCTTTCTCTCAAGTTCATCTAAATCAAAGTTCAAAGTATCCCATTCAATATCAATAAAGACAGGCTTTAGCCTATTTTGATATAATACCGATACAGTTGTTGCAAATCCTACTGGAGATACAATTACCTCATCATCATCGGTCCAATTAAACCTTCTCTTCAATGCTGCTATAAGTACTAAGTTAGCTGATGATCCTGAATTAACCATTAGGTTAAATTTAGAATTAAACCTCTTACCGAAAAGTCTTTCGAATTTAAACACATTCTCTCCAGTAGTAATCCATCTCCCGTTTAGGAATGCATTAATAGCGGCTTCTGTTTCTTTATTATCCCAATAAGGTCCTGAGTAGTATATAGGTGTCTCTCCTGGTTTAAATGCTTTAGCATTATAAATGTAAGGTGATACGTGATTCCCTACTAAGGTTTGAATGTCTTCTAATTTAATCATTTTTATAGTTTATGTTATACTTATTTATTCTACTAATATAAGGAATCTTTTTATAGAAAGCAACTATTTTTTATAATAATTCTCCCAATACTCAATCATCTCATCTAACATACTTTCAAAAGTATACTCATGCTTCCAGCCTGTTGCAGTTACTAATTTACTACTATCTCCTTTTAGGTCATGCAGCTCTTCTGGTCGTAAGAATTTCTCATCCTGCTTAACATATTGCTTCCAATCTAACTCTAGCTTACTAAATACATACTCACATAACTCTTGTACTGAATGTGAGACTCCTGTTGAGCATACAAAATCATCTGGCTTGTCTTGCTGTAGTATTAGCCACATTGCATACACATAATCCTTAGCATGACCCCAATCTCTTGTAGCATCTAAGTTCCCTAGCTTTAATTCACTAGACAATCCTAATTTAATCTTCACTGCTTCCTTACATACTTTATTTGTAACAAAGTTCGTACCTCTACGAGGTGATTCATGATTGAACAATATACCGTTTGCTACGTACATTTTATAGGAGTTACGGTAGTTTCTACTGATGTTATATGCAAATACTTTAGCACATCCATAGGGTGATACTGGATTGAGTGGTGTAGTTTCTCTTTGGAATCTATCCTCATCAATACTATTTCCAAACATTTCTGAAGATGATGCTTGATATATTTTTGTATTAGGGGATACTAGTCTTACTGCTTCAAGTACATTTAATGTACCTATTCCTGTTGCGTTGGCTGTGTATAGCGGCTGGTCAAAAGATATTCTAACATGTGATTGTGCTGCTAGGTTGTACAGTTCGTCCGGCTGTACCTTTGCAATTACTCTTATTAAAGATGCTAGATCTGTTAGATCAGCATACTCTAACTTAATTCTATCATATACAGAATCTAGTCTTGCTGTTTGATTCTCAGCTACAGAATTTCTCTTTACTGTTCCCCAAACTTCGTAGCCTTTCTCTAACAACAACTCAGCTAGGTAGGATCCGTCTTGTCCGTTTATTCCAGTTATAAGAGCTACTTTACTTTCTTGCATTATCGTAATTTTGTATAAACCACTTAACTGTTTCTTTTATTCCTTGTTCAATCGGAGTATATTTAAAGTCCGGAAGATATCTTTTTAGCTTCTCATTTGAGGAAGGCTTTCTGAATTGACCATCTGGTTTATCTGATTCAAAAATAATACTTCCTTTATAATTTAACTCCTCAGCTATTAATCCTACTAGGTCTTTTATGCTGATTTCTTCTGAGGTTGTGAAGATAATTGGTTCTTCTTCATCATAATTCTCAACAGCCCATTTAGCTAATTCGGCTACATCTTTAGAGTAAATAAATTCTCTTAAAGGCTTACCTGTACCCCATACTTTAAAATCTGTTTTATTTTGTATTGCTAAGTACATTTTATGTAGAAGCATTGGCACTACATGTCCATCTTCCAATGAAAAGTTATCATTTGGTCCATAGATGTTAGTTGGAATTACAGAAGTATATTTTAATCCATACTGCTCTCTGTAAGCTCTAATTTGAATATCTGCCAACCGCTTTGCATAAGCATATGGATAGTTAGAACTATGAGGAAAGCCATTATGTATTTGATCTTCTGTTAAAGGATAATTTACCTTGTCAGGAAACACACAGGTAGATAAGAATGATACCAGATTTGTAACTCCAGCTAATCTAGCCGACTCGATTACATTTGTATTAATCATTACATTATCGTACAAGTACTCCCCTTTATACTTCATATTTCCTCCAAGACCTCCTACCTTTCCTGCACAATGTATAATGTGAGTTGGCTTGTGCCACTTAAAGACTTTTAGAGTCTCTTCGGAACTAATAAGGTTATACTCTCTTCCTAGACTTACATCGGCATCAATTGCTGATCCTACTAAACCCTTTCCTCCTGTTACTAATAGTTTAGAGTGTTTCATAATAATTATTTTGTTTTTCTTGTCTGTCTATTGTTTTTGGATGATATAGAGAATAATCCTCTTCCATTGGTAAAGTTGTATAAGTTTTAAATCCTTCTAATACTTCATGTACTTTATTTTTCCATTTTATATTAGGAATGTTTCTATAAATTCTCCATTGATAGTCGGGCCAATTAACCCATCCTTCTGAATTTACATTCCATCCCCATTTTTGAATATGTTCTTGTGTAAGTCCTTCTACAGTATTAACTCTAGGAACTAATAATACATCTAGTTCAGGATTTGATTCTAAAATAAAAGGTAAAGATTCTATGATAGGTGTACAAGGAATCTCATCAGCATCTATCTGAAAGATATAATCTCCTGAGCATAAAAGTGTTAGTTTGTTTTTCCAATCAGCAAAATGTCCTTTAAAAAAGCCACTTCTTAATTGTACTTCTGTTTTAATTGTATCTAGATAGTTGAGTACTTCTTGAGTACCTCCACTTTGATCGTATAGTATTACTATCTCGTCTTCCTTTCGTTTGTTGGAAAGGAGGAAGTTGACTAGTCTTTTCACTTCCTCCAATTCATTACAAACTGTTATTGCATAACTTATTTTCAT
>Ga0181349_1000495_pt1 | contig 16845 bp, 9 predicted proteins | sample Su13VDMM110SD_FD_130106 | JGI IMG/M metagenome (GOLD analysis project Ga0181349, IMG submission 130106) | Freshwater viral communities from Lake Michigan, USA - Su13.VD.MM110.S.D | ecosystem: Environmental > Aquatic > Freshwater > Lake | place: USA: Michigan | collected 2013-07-16 | reverse complement strand
TCGGCCATTACTTATTCCTATGATAGACGTATGGCCTATTTATTCGGCGGCGGTCTCTTCTTTGATGGCTTCGATCGCCTTACAGGCGTCCTTGTCATCCTTGTTGCAGTTAACGTACAGCTGAACCAGGCGAAGCTGGTCTTCACAGCGCATGCCCCAGAACCAGTACTCATTGGCCAAATCAACGACTCCGGCAGTACCAGAATTCAGAAGCTCTTCTCTAGAAGGCCAATCACTTGGGCGTGGTCCGCAGTTAAACAGTTCATCGGTGATTACGAACGAATCACTGATCGCTGGCGGCGTCCTGTCTCGGAACAGACTGTTGATGGTCTCGCATGACGTCAATGCGATCGAGCAGGCCAGGATTATTGACAAACGGCCTATCGTCTTCATTTGCTGGGATTTCATTGATGGTGTTCCTTACTCTGCCTTGGTTATTGCGAACTCGGGCAATTTCATTCTGAAGGTCGTCGATGCGGCCTAGGTTTTCTTTAGTGGTCGCTGCTTCTTCCTCTAGGGTTTGTACTGCGGCAGCCATCTCTTTGTTTTCGTCTTTGAGGTTCTTGTTCTCGTTCCACGTGTACGCGAACAAGGCCACAGCAAGAGCGACCATGACCGGAACTGGATTTTTCAAGATCCATCCGCCAATGCTCAGCAGAAATCCCATTAGAGGCTAGCCCCAATTAGGTCGTCCAGATCAGTTTCATCAGGAACGACAACGATAATCGCCTCCATGCGGGCCTTGACTCCGTTTGCCTGGGCCACAATGATTTCCTTCAGAGTGTCCCTATCAGCCGTGCCATCCTCTAGCAGAGGAATGTTGATAGTCTTCACGAAATTTTTATGAATGTTGTCATCCCGCTCTCGAGTTAACGTGACGGTTTCACCATCTTCGTTCTCAGCTTCGTATTCTTCATCGACAACGTTGCCTGCTTCCCAAAGGGGATTCAGGAATTTGACCTGAAGGCTGTTGCCGCTTCTTTCTAGAATTTCGTAGTCAAGTACAGGTTCGGTCATTCATTATCTCCTTCTCACTGTATTTATTAGTCGTTATAAGGTAATGGTGGCAGCCATTGAGAACACAAAGGTGTCTAGCACCGTGTTGCTCGACGATTGGTTGATTACAGACACAGTACCTCCGCCGCCACCGGACGCAACTCCAAAAATAGTTGAAACCGTGCAATAGGTGGCAAACCTAAGTGTGTCACCTGACACAACGGTGATGGTAGTCGAGGCCGCCGAGGTTGTGCTACCTGCCGAGGACCTAGTTTTATTCAAGGTCGCAACTACAGAACCATTCTTAATAATATCTAGGTTGCCATCAACGCTAGGGCTCCCAGCACCAGTACAGTTGACTTCAAAGCTAGGCACAGAAATTTCAAGAGTGAGAGTTTGATTAATTCCGGCCAGAGTTTTATTTGTGTTTTCAGCGTATGTTGAATTTCCTGTATCACTGCCATCATCAACGGCCGTAATGTTAGCCCAATCCATAGCCGTCGGAACATAATCTGGGAAGGTCCGACCAGCTAATTCAGAAGATGAATATGGAAGTGCGCCGTCAGCTAGGGTTGCCAAAACGTTGGCATGGTTGGAATTCCATGGTGCCGTAAGCTGGCATTCTGTAGCCACATCTGACGAACTAAAAGCCGGCGTCGGAATAGGCATTATTTGCCCTCCAGTTGCGCAACGCGCTTTCTAAGATCTTGAACTTCTGCGACAAGCGCAAAGAGGTAATCCATTGGATTCACGGTCAACACTTCACCTAGTTCCGCGTGCTCAATGCTGCTGACCATTTCAGGTCTAACTTCTTGAGCCTCGTGCGCCATCACACCAAACTGGTGTCTGTCATCTTTAACGAAGGAGTAGACCTTGGTCGCGTCAATAAAATCACTATATCCCTCTAGCTCCTTGATAGAGGTCTTCAGTCTCTCATCAGACGTGACACTGAAGGACGGCATCGAAACGTTGTTTCCGAAGGTGACGCTACCGTCAGTTCCGTTCATGACCATGATGGAAGATTCAGTAGCGTAATCACGGGCTGTAGACGTGTTACGAGTAAAGTACAGATTTCCGGCTGCGGAATAGTATCTGAACAAACCAACCGTCGATGGGTTCACATATGTGGTATCGTTGATGGTTACTGACGGCGACGCCTTGACTATCGAGATGTTGCCGGTGAACGTTCCACCTGATAGTGGCATAGCATCGGTGATTCCATAACCAGATAGTGTGGTCGGCTTGCTAGTGATCGATGAGAAAGCAGGAGTAATGGTTGTGCTACCGGCTGCGGTGATCAAACCTTTGGCATTAACGGTAAACGTTGCCGCTGCAGTAGCAGATCCAAAGGATCCGACGTTTCCGTTAACGGTTGCCAATGTTGTTGCGACAGCACCAGCGGAAGTAGTAATATCGCCAGTCAGAGCTGGCATACGTGCGGCAAGAATGGTACCAGCATTCAGGTTACCGGCGTTTTGGTAGTAGGAACCGCTTTGACCGTCGAGAAGGTCAGCATCAAGACCAGAACCAGCGCCGTCATTACCAGCGTGCCAGACAGCATTACCAGCCGCAGTGACTGTTGACGATGTGAACGTGATCGGTCCCTGAGATCCGATAGACATTTGCTCGACCATGGTGCCAGCAGTCGTCGGCGCCGTGAAGAAGCTGATCTTTGTGTTAGCGCCAGACGCAGCTTCAGATACCGCTCCAATACGGCAACGAACACCAGCGCCGACCCCGCTAAGGTCTGCCGACGTAAAGTCATAGGCGGCCCATGGCGTAGTGGTAGTCTGGGTGGCGGTGTGGGTATCTGAGATCGTGAACGTGATTGGTGTGGTACCACCGGACGAGCTAGTGAGTACTCCATTACCCGTGAAGGAAGGCGAAGCGATGTTAGCTTTCAGGTTGTCGGCGGTCGTCACAAATGCCGTTGTGGCAATCTGAGTCGTGTTAGTAGCTGCTGCAGCTGTTGGTGCCGTAGGGGTGCCCGTGAGCGCTGGCGAAGCTAGCAAAGCATAGCTCGCACCCTGAACTCCGTCAAGCAGATCGGCGTCAAGACCAGAAGCGGCACCATCGTTACCAGCATGCCACATTGCGTTGCCGGCTGCCGTAACGCTCGTGTTAGCAAAGCTTACGACTCCAGTATCTGCGAATCTGGCAACCTCTACGTTGTTTTTGACCGTAACGATCACGTCGGCGGTCCGAGAAACGTCGCCGTCACCACCCCTCAGAACCAGGTCTGAGGCGCCGATTGAGAAGAGTCTGATAGGCGTGCCCGATCCAGAGCTATCACCAATTTGCAGAGCAGCATAGCCAAGGACCAGGGTTGATGCGAGACTGCTGGGCATGCTAACTAGAGTAGACGAGCCACTCATGAGTCTAAGGCCGCGGCCGCTTGCAGCTTTCAGAGCGCTGAAGCCGGAAGCGTCAGCGTGAGGCATTGTCACATAGCCGAGCGTGTCAACGCCAAACACCTGTTCGCGACTGACATTCACCCCGAACGATTGACCAGGGCTTGCGGTGTTGATGCCGACGTTTCCGGAACCATCAATGGAGAAATAATCAGTAGTTCCTAGGGTCGAGCTAGCCGAAATCTTGAACTTATCGGAGTCGCTGTTATCGAGACCCATGCTCCACTGAATAACTCCAGTTAGGAGGAAGGACAGCGATGCATCACCAAGACCATCTTCTTCAATTATGAGAGATGCTGTGGCGTTAGCGGTATCTCTGTAGCTGTGAAGTCTTGCTAGAGGCGCAGCAATACCAAATCCAAGATTACCGGACGGGTCAATGGTAACACGCTTTTGAGATACGTTGCTGGTATCCATTGTGTGGAAATTCATCCAGCCACCCAAGACGTTAGTCTCGCGATCTTCTGCAGTTATCGCGGCTTTAACTTTATCCAAGTAGCCAAGGAAGTTGACTGTGGTAATTAGCGGGCTAGCTGTCGTTCCTGGCTGTCCAGCAGTGGAAACTGCCATGGTTCCACCAGTAGTTTTTGAGACTTCTAGTTGGTACGCAGGATCAGTTACGTTGATACCAACGTTACCGTTGGCAGCGATCATGAACCGATCTACTGGGGTGGATGTGCTATCATACGCCCAGAACCTGAACGCTCCATACACACCCGCGCCGCCACCAGTATAAGTGGAGCTGAAATACGTAGTGTCGCCGTCATAGGCCATCGAACCATATTGGCCGTACGAACTAGGTCTATGTACGTTGAGTCCGCTCGTCCTGGCGTTAAAGGTCGCAGCGTTGAACAGTTCTAGGACGCTGCCTGGGGATGCGGTGCCGATCCCGACATAACCATTTGGGTAAGTGATCGCCAAACGAATTTTAGCAGCGTCGCTCGCCTCGCGGATTTGGAAATGATCGCCTGTTGAAATCAGCTGCCAGTTATACGAAGTCGAGCTTCGGAGTGTCAGAGATCGGTCAGCGCCGTTTGTGCTGTCGAGGTTTCCGGTGAATGTCTTTCCAGACATCGTCGTAGGCAAGTATGAATCGCTGATAGTCCCAGCGTTGATATTAGAGGCATTCTGGTAATATGAACCTTGTTGACCATCGAGGAGGTCTGCATCCAGAGCGGATGAGGCACCATCTACTGTCAACAATGTAGAGAGGACATCAGCAGCGGTTACGCTGTAGCCAGACAGCGTCGTCGGTTTTGACGTAATGGATGACCATGCAGGAGTGATAGTAGCACTACTTGCGGCGGTGATCAAACCCTTGGCATTGACAGTAAAGATTGTAGCAGCGGTAGCGGATCCAAAGGATCCAACGTTTCCGTTAACTGTGGCGAGCGTACCGGCAGCACTGATATTGCTCGAGCCGTTGAAAGATGGTGAAGTCCAAGCCAGATCACCCGTGATAGATATGGTGCGGCCATTGGCCAATGACCCTGCCGAACCAGTTGTGTTCCCCGACATAGCAGAGTCGGTGTAGGCTATAGTCTTGGTATCCCACGAAGTCGCTCCCGCTGCTGCAAACTTGTGTTTCAGAAGGTGGGAACTCTTGCTAAAGTAAAGAGCATTGAAACCACCACCGGAAGAATCCGTGTAAGTCGATAGATCGATAACGTCGGCATACGGGGTTGTGTTATCATCATTGAGTGCCGAGAAGCGGAAGCGGCCGCCGCCACTATAACCAAGACCCGTTGTCGGATTAGTGATGGCACGCGAGTCTATAGCGGCCACAGAACTATTAGGCGAGACAGCAAAAGATGCTCTTGTAACAGCATCCGTAATACCAAACCCGGAAATAGTAGTCGGTTTGCTAGTGATAGATGACCAAGCAGGAGTGATAGTAGCGCTGGAGGCAGCGGTAATCAGGCCCTTGGCATTAACGGTGAAGATGGTTGCGGCAGTAGCTGAACCGAAAGATCCGACGTTGCCATTAACAGTTGCTAGTGTTGTTGCAACAGCACCAGCGGAAGTAGTAATATCCCCGGTGAGTGCCGGCATACGTGCTGCAAGGATAGTACCAGCATTGAGGTTACCGGCGTTCTGGTAGTATGAACCGTGCTGACCGTCAAGAAGATCGGCGTCAAGCGTGGATGATGCTCCATCGTTACCAGCATGCCAAACAGCATTGCCAGCTGCCGTGATAGTAGAAGACGTGATCGTGACCGGGCCCTGAGATCCGATAGACATTTGCTCGACCATGGTGCCAGCGGTCGTCGGCGCCGTGAAGAAGCTGATCTTTGTGTTGGCGCCAGATGATGCCTCGGATACCGCACCGATCCGAGTTCGTACCCCCGCACCAACACCACTAATATCGGCCGTCGTAAAGTCCAAAGCAGCCCATGGCGTAGTGGTAGTCTGGGTGGCAGTATGGGTGTCTGAGATTACTATGGAGAGTGGGGTGGTTCCGCCTGAAGATCCTGAGAAGGTCTTCATCGTCATCGTAGATGGAAGACGCGAATCGCTCAACGTACCAGCATTGATATTGCCGGCGTCTTGGTAGTATGAACCGTGTTGACCGTCAAGCAGGTCAGCATCGATACCAGATGAAGCGCCATCAATAGCCAGGATCGATGTTAACAGATCCGTAATACCGTAACCAGAAATAGTGGTCGGGTTGGTTCCACCTGTGACGATGCCCTGTGCGTTAACCGTGACACTGCGATACGTGGAAGCTGTAACACCAGACGCAGGCAGATCAGCGTTCACCAAAGCGGATGCCGACCAAGTGTCTGTGGCCGTGCGTCTGACAATACCAGTGGTTGCTAGACCCTCAACTGCGGCGAGATCGTTTGCCAGAACCAGAGTTGGGTTGCCGGAGACACCATCTCCATTTGTCACAGTAATACCGGCGGCCGGTGCCGTTAGTGTACGTGACGCGTAGGTTCCGGATCCGGTCCGGTGGATAGATCCGTTTGTTGCCAGATTATGAAGAGCCAGAGCCTGGCCAGTGAGCTGGAAATCTGAGCCGACTTTAGTGATGCCAGTCGAAGCGGTAAATGTGGCAGATCCACTGAACTGCACCCAGGTGACAGCAGTGGTGTTCAGGGTCCCGCCGGAGTTGACAGTACAGGTCCAGCCAGTGTCTGCGTTGTCAGTTCCTTCTTCAACGAAGACGAATGCAGAAACAAGTTCAGCCCATGAGTCCGCATCAGTCGCCCGAGACCAAGCTCCGGCGGCACAAACATAAAGACCGTTTTCAAGTGATGAGGTTTGGTTTTTGACCAGAACCCTGTTTCCAGCGATAACCGCGACGCCATCAATTGTTTGGGTTCCGGACAGAGTGATGTTTCCGCCGGCTACTGTGGTGGCTACGCGAGCTGCAGTCTTTGGTGATAGACCGGATGCTAGATTGTCGACATATTGTTTTGTAGCTGGCTGCATGGCCGAAGCCGGGTCAGCATGCAGAACCAGATACCCTGTTAGAGTTCCACCGGCCAGGGTCAAATATCTGCTGTCTGCGGCGGCGCGGTCTGGGATTTCTGTGGATCCGGCGACGCCGATAGAGCGCATCGCCAAAACGCCAGTACTCGTTGCGGTCACAACGCCAGCACCAGTCAAAGCGGCCAACGAGGTCACGCCCGCTGGAACGCTAGTTATTGATCCCCACGCTGGAGTGATAGTGGTTGAACCAGCAGCGGTGATTAGGCCTTTGGCATTGACCGTAAATGTCGAGGCGGCAGTAGCGGACCCAAAGGATCCGACGTTGCCGTTAACGGTTGCCAGAGTTAGTGCAACGCTGGCCGCTGAGCTTGTCACATCACCCGTGTGAGCAGGCATACGTGCAGCCAGGATAGTTCCTGCGTTTAGGTTGCCGGCGTCTCGGTAGTATGAACCCTCCTGACCATCAAGAAGGTCAGCGTCCATAGTAGATCCAGTTCCATCGTTACCAGCGTGCCAAATTTGGTTTGCCCCGACGAAAGGCCCAGAAACGAAGGCGACGACCCCCGTCGAGCTATTCATATTAAGAATCGAAGATTCGGTAGCGTAGTCACGGGCTGTGGAAGTGTTGCGGGTAAAATACAGATTACCTGCAGCAGAATACATGCGGAACAACCCCAGGGGCGACGGGTTCACGTACGTTGTATCGTTGATTGTTATTGCCGGCGTCGCCTTGACAATGGAAATGTTGCCAGTAAAGGTGCCACCAGCCAGCGGCATAGCATCAGTGATTCCATAACCAGATAGTGTGGTTGGTTTCGATGTAATCGATGAGAAAGCAGGAGTGATGGTCGTGCTGGAAGCAGCGGTGATCAGACCCTTGGCATTGACGGTGAAGACGGCTGCTGCAGTGGCGGATCCAAAGGATCCGACGTTTCCGTTAACGGTTGCCAGCGTCGTTGCGACAGCACCAGCGGAAGTCGTAATATCCCCGGTGAGTGCCGGCATTCTAGCAGCTAGAAGGGTCCCAGCATTGAGGTTACCGGCGTTCAGATAATACGAACCATGTTGCCCATCGAGAAGATCGGAGTCAAGACCAGAAGCAGCGCCGTCGTTACCAGCGTGCCAGATAGAATTCCCGTTGGCGGTAATGGTACCAGACTCGAAAGCCACATCGAGCAGGTTGATTCTGAGTTTCTCGACCCCGCCGATGTAATAAATCATCGGGCCGCCGACGGCTAGTCTAGATGTTCCATACACCAGAGAGGCCCCGAAATTATCGTCGAGATCTAGCCGGGCTGTGGTTCCGATGCCATGAATATACCCAGTACTAAATGACCATGACCCCGAAATCGTGGCAGTTTCTGCCTTGCGGGGGAAAGCATCGCTATTATAACCATCAAATAGATCGGCGTCAAGACCGGATCCGCTACCGTCGACAGTTATGAGTTTGGAGAGAACGTCGGCTGCGGTATACGAAGACGTGAATACGAAATCCGTAGAGTTATAGCCGTCAAACAAATCGGCGTTCAGCCCAGATCCTGGGCCGTCAACGGTGAGTAGCGATGCGAGAATTTCAGCAGGGGTATTGCCGGCAGCGTCTAAAGCTGCGGCCAGTCCATCGACTTGTTCGATGCTGATGAGTTGGTATGCATTAGCCAAGGAGTGTCCTTTAGGCTTGGATTGTTCTGTAGGTGCTGACCGTCAGTGGAACTGCGTTGGCTGTTGGGTTTACCGTGACAACCACATTTCCACCGGATACAGATGCGTCCAGAAGGCCCAGTGAATAGTTTGACCAGACTTCACCGTAGGTTGTCATAGAGACGTTAGCCCCTTGATTGACCACGACCAACTCGAGGGCGTGATATAGTGTTCCAGCATCGTTGCGAATGGTCACAAAGTATTTGGCAAAGTGATAACCAGTGGCGCTGTAAGCATCAACGTTCGTAACCGCGGCAGCCGAAACCGCAATGGCGTTTGTGTTGAACTCGAAATTGTTGTTACCGATGTACAGCGTGTCGGTGATTGTGAGGTTGCCGGTGATGACAGAGTTGCCAATCGCCTCAATGCCCTCTTCAATCTTTAGTCTATTCACTGCCATCTTACTTCACCATGTGGAGGATTGTCTTGGTTGAAGTATTTATGGCGGTTTGTTGGTAGTTCAAGGTGATATGGGTTGTATTTGAGCTTGCCGAGATGATGCCGTTGTTTGCAGTGGTAGGCACAGAGACAACACCGTAAACTGCCATTTGAGGAGTTCCGCTGTTGTGGGCCAAAATGCCTTCGTACACCTGAGTGTTCGAACCCTTCTTGCTCTGGACCAGGATTCTAGCCGAACTGAAGTCTGTCTTGAGGAAAGCATAGATTTGTTGGGGCGATGTAGTGTTGGATCCGAGATCTGAGTTGGCTGATACCTCGATCACATAGTCGGTCTTAACAGCGATGTTGTTGGCAAATGAAGCATTAGCAGCAACAGACAAGAATGAGCCCAAGACAGCATTGCTTGTGACAGTTAGGACGTTGGCGATGTTTGCAGCGCCACGAACATTCAGCGTATTGACGTTTGACAAACCGGACGTGACAGTGAAAACGTTGGCGACAGACAAATTGTTTGTGACGGAAACAACTGAGGTGACTGTTAGTGTGTTCGACGTTGAAACGTTGCCGCCACGTAGAGCAGAACCGGCCACGAGGGTTGTAGCCCCGAGGATACCGATTACGAATCCGTTACCAGTGTTGTTGCCATCGTACGAGTTTGTGTTCGATACGGTCAGAACTGTGTTTTGAAGGTGATCAACAACCTGGTTGTATTTGGTAACGAATAGCTGGAAGGTATCCGCATTTACGTTGACAACACTTAGGATGTTGGTATCGACTGCTCTATAGGACATCCGTTAGCTTTCCTTTTGCCCTTTCAGAGCATTGACTTCTTTAGTGAGATCTTCCACCGCACGTTCGAGCTTCTCGATACGTTTCGTAGTGTCTCTCTTGTGTTTCATCTCGAGATACTCTCTACGGTTCTGGTTAGAAACGATTCGAGTATCTTCGTCTACCTTGATATTCATTAGGCAGACACACCGACCATTCGAATATCTTCGACAGTAGGTACAATGTATTTATTGTCAGAAAGGAGGACGACTTTTATCGCGAACGTGTCGAAACCGTCGATCTCGGCTTGGTTCGTTTGGGTGTAATACCTAGCCACATTGTCATTGAGGATATTGTTGAAGCCGGTGCCCACGTAGGATAGGAGGTCCATCTTCAGACCGGCGCCAACGACCGATTCCTGAACCGAGTTGTTAACCACTGGAGATCCGAGGGTAAGTCGCGTGGTGTTTGCTACAGCAATAACCGGAGCAACCTGATGGTTCGTTACATTCAGTGGGCTCCAGATGCGAACTAGTTCGCCGATCAGAGCCGATGTGAAGTTAGTTCCAGAACCATCGACGTTTGCTGAGTTGTTTGCCGTTGTCACGACGCCCGCCAGGGTCGATGCGACCTCGGGGTATTGTGGCAGTGTATATCCGATTGTGGTCAGACTGAACTTGTCATACGGGTTGGTGAACACCTCAGGTGTCGTCTTGGTCAGTTTGGTCCAGAGCTTGTCATCGAATGGCTCATCGTCTATTGAGTTGTGCAGCTTAGCATAGACCTCAATGTCGGTTCCGGCTGGGCGTTGACCGCGGACATAGACCATTAGATCTTCAGATGCAGAGTCCTGATCAAACCCGATTCGCTTACCGATGTACTTGGAAATAGCATTACCGTTGTTGGTATGCTCGTTCGTGGCGTCATTATTAATGTCGTTCTCGTACGTCATGACGGTAGCGCGCTGCGACTCAATGACAGGAGTTTCGAAGAGGAAGTCATTGTCTTTGTTGACTTCGAAGACAACATTGAATCGGCTAGACACACCAGAGTTGGCGCCCTTTTCATTCGACGTCGATCCAAGAACTGCTGGATAATCAGATAGCTTATTGAATGCCTTTAGTGTTGTTGGTCGATATAGCCCAGCACTAATTCCAAGGGTCGTTCCATTTGAATATGCGTGATCTACTGTAATGGTGCCATCAACTGAGTTGATTTCTTGGAACTGTGGCCAAATCTCCGTGATGGACTTATCATCAACAGAAACGATGTTAGCATATGCTCCAGAGACATGACCCCTCAGAGTCAAACCAACTTGGTTGTTTGCCACTGTAATAACAGCGTTGGCGCCTGGGTTACCAGCCTTCAGCGTCGGATCAGATATAGACACCTCGATCCTGACGTTTGAAACAGGCGGAACGAAGTCTTCGCCCGGTGAGATAACCGTCAGGTAAGAAATAGCACCGGATCCGTTAGTAGTGATCGTGTATGTAGCGTCTTCGCCTACCGGATTGACAACACGCACGATATTTGTATTGGAGTATCCAGCACCCGTGTTGGATACTGTAACGCCGCCTAGGCCACCCGTGACGAATCGAGCGGTGCTATTCGCCGAAGACTTGAAGAGAACGATCTCATTGGTCTTGTTGAAGTATGGGCGAGATTCAAAAACTTCTGCCACAACACCGGTTCTGTAGGAACCAGAGAAGCCGTTAGTCGTAATCACAGACTTCTCTTTAAGGAAGAGGACGGTGTTGTTGACGATGTTATTGACAACAGCGATCGCATACGTATTCGCAGCCTGAGAATCAGACAGAATGATGAAGCTGTTTGCTGCAAGAGTCGTGGAGAACGTTGTATTGTTTCCGAGGATTCTTGTTGAGTTTGCATTGATAGTCAGAGTTCCTGGCAAATCAGCCTTAACCTGAATAGTCAGCCCGGTGTCTGAAGGGTCCTGGAAAACACGCTCACGGGTGAGGAAGGTATCATGCAAATCATTGATGGTAAGGAACTCATAGTTCTCGGCCACGAACCCAACGTTTGCAGTCGTGTTAGCAGAGAACTGGGCAACAGAAACACCGAAGCGCAGATCACGATCTGAGATAGCCCTGAAGTTATCGTCTGACGATCCTTCAAAGAGATACCCATCGTATCGACCGTTTGGTCCGCTAGTTGGAGAGTTGGTGTTGATCAACGCGTGACCTTGCACCGCCTGCCATAGTTCATAATCTTCATCCATGACCTGAATGTAGATTCCATAGTACGCGTTTGTTGGCAGAGTTAGTGGTGCAGCGAAAGTAAATGTGGTAGGAGTGTCTGCATTTTCAGTTAGAACGATGTCGTCCCATGTCATTCTAGCAAAAGGAGCACTAGCTATGTTTTCCAGGATAGGTGCATCTCTGGTAGCTGGGCAGATCTTAACTACGATGCTGGGATTGGTTAGACCTGATTTGTTCGCAGTACGATTTGGCTTACTCTTGACATACAGATCGACACTAGTCAGGAGAACCTGGCTAGAGCCGTTTACTGCATTCGAGTTGACGAAAAACGTCTGAACTAGGTTATATGCCAAGAATAAGTTCCTTCAAGATTAGTAGCCGTCGATGCCGAGGGATTGTTCAAAGTTAGTTGCTGTACCTCGACCGATCACACCACGATTTTCCAGGAAGCTGAAAAGATCGCTCCGTTCGTTTGGCACAAGCCCATAATCAATGAACCCGGCGCCACCGCCGCCGCCACCGTAAGGTGGGTCGTATGGTGGATCCAGAGGCGTGTCAACGATAGGACCAGTTGGTCCGGTTGGATCAGTATCGACAACGATTACTGGAGCAGGTTTCGTAATCCTTGGTGGCTCTGGGCAAATGATAGGATCATCTGGTACAACGACCGGCGGGGTGAGGATGAGAGGTGCTTCAACACAACCCTCTTCGCTTGCAGTCCTAGTAACCTGCATGTATATATCCCTCGTCAATGGATGACGAACGGTGATGTTGACTATCGTGCCAGGGACCAGTCCACATACGTGCGCAACGTCGCCTTCCGTCTCCAGAGTAATAGGAGGGCGTGGAGGCGGTTGCGGCGGACCTGGGTCTGGCTTAACAACCGGATCAACAGGCATTGGTGGGAGCGGCGGTTCTGGCAGAACGACTGGACCCTGAGTGGCGATGTCTTGATCGATCAAGACAAAGTCGGCGGATCGTGGCAGTGTGACGATTTGCGTTCCGGTTTCTTCGACGTACGAAACAACTAGGCGGCGCTTCAATGGGCTCAGGCGACCTTCGAAAATAGACGCATTGAACTGGGGGTTTGTCGTGTCAGCAAGGCGAAGCCCTTCGAAGTTATCGACGGCGAAGCCAAACTTGAAGCGAGCGATATCGGCATCGAGCGATGACGGAATAACCAGATTGTTGAGATCTTGTTCGACGAGGGTGAGGCTAACCGCTTGCTCGACATTGTTCAGACGGCGATCCATGCCGGCAATGTCAGCCATGGAGTAACGCTTATTCTGCGAGTTGGTCAAGCTGTATTTGCTCGAAGAGCGGATTTGATACAGCCCCGTCCGCGCTGTAAGAAGACGCTCAGATCCCATGCGAGTGGTATACTGTAACGAAACATTTTCGTTTAGAGTCTTCGGAACCGATGGGTATGGAGGAATGTTGAGAATGTCAAGGGTGATAGAGTCAACAGATTGTGCAACCGGCGTGTAACCAGCACCAGAGTAACCAGTCAGAACACGAATGTCACCATTCGAAGTCATCACGATTCTGTCAGCGCGGCCGCGGTATGACTCGATAGAGAACGTGAGATCGCCCTGCGGTGCAGGAACGTTCTTGTCCAGGGTCTCGTCGATTACCCTAGTTTCGGCTGGGTTGACTGTCGCGGTGGCAACAACTGCCAATACGTTTGCTGTAGATACGACCGTAGGTCTGAAATCGATGCAGTCTCTGAGGTCGCGGTATTCGCCCTTGATGGAGTAGAACTGCGGAACTTCAGCGGTGTGGACAGTCGTATTGGATACGGCTACTTCAACGGTATCATCGATGTTATAGGAATCGATGGTAAACGGACGGTCGGCTGGGTTTTGGAATACGTCAAATTCAACAAGCAGCAGATCATCAGCCAGAATGTCGTACTTTGCACCAGGCTTGATTACCAGATACGATAGATCCAGGTAATTTTCGTTTTGGTTGTTGTCGATATAGAAGGCATCTGTGATGTTCTCATCTGCAGTCGTGACAGTTCCAGTGGAGCGGTATACGCCACGCAGGCGGAATGCATCTGGAATACCAAGGCACCACGGTCCGCGAACGGTCTCAGAGTGGGTGTTGGCCTGGATCTTGACATAGGCCTTGCGCTTGGTGGTCTTGGCTGCTGCCGCAGATGATTGGTTCTTCACCACGTCAAACGTGATGTGAGCGTTCCACGCAGCGGTGTTGGTAACAAAGCCAGACGAAACAGTCAGTTGCGTGTTACCAGACACGGAAGCTGAACTGGATGGCAAATCAGCTAGCGACACTGGAACTTCAGCAGGAAGCTCAAGCTGAGCAACGTTGGCAGAGAATGAGCTTGCCCACGTGCTGGCGATAGACAGATGTGTGTTATTTGTGACAGCGGAGACGCGACGAGTTTGCCCGTTGACACGCAGATACGCGCCGGAATACAGTTCAGTCACAAAGGCAGTTCCGGATCCCACGGCTGTGTTTGCAGCAGAAGTTCCAGTGATCGTTCCGGTGATATTCGTGTTAGAGCGAACACTCGTAGTTGGTGTGATGATGATATCACGCAGCTCGTTGTCCGTCAGGGTGCCAACGTATGGGAAATACGCGTTGGGGCCAGCTGCGACGACCATGGTTGCCGAAGAGGACAGCCCGTTTGCGGCAGCGTTGATGGTGGACTTCCTGCTACGGAACGAAACGTTAGCAGAAGACAGCGTCTTCGATGCGTTGAAGCGAGTAGGGAAAACGAGATAGTTGTTCGCAGTTTCCCGCAGGACAGCAGTACCGAACGCATCGGCCACGGCTTTGTTGTTCGTTCCATTATAGAAGATCGAACGAACCGCGGAGAAGTTTTTGCCAGCATTCATGACCACATCAAAGAGGTAGATCCTGAAGCGAGCCTCAGGAGTTCCTAGAACACCGTCTATGGCGGTGACCGCACGGATGCGGGCTTCACCAATCTTAGTTCCTGCTAGAGCTGGGACAGAGCCGACTGCTGCAGAATAATGATTGGCTTCAGTATCGTAGAGGTCGATCTTGACCAGCTTAGATGCCGGGAAGGTTCCAGCCATTTCAACTACATCAATGTAGTTACCCAGATTGATGTCGATGTTGACGTTGCTGGAAACAACAGTGGAAGTGCCCTTGTCGACATCAACTACGTAGTTGTTGGATGTTTGAACACGGCGGCCGCCAATATAGGCGACACCTGGATCGACTGCCACAGTAAACGTTGCGGCATCGAGTAGAGAGTTTGCTTGCGAAACAGAGTTAACCAAGAACTGATCAAGGACGAAGTTGCCTGTTTGTTCAAATGTACGCTGCGCGATATTGCTTTCGATAGCATTATACTTCGTATCGCGGATTTGTTTGAATGGGTTGCCTTTCGCGAACTCGACGATACTGAAGAACTCGGTGTTGGCAGCTAGGTCCGCAGTGCTGATAACCGTCAGCGTAGGTGTGAGCTGGAGGCGATCAGCACCAGGAGCTACAGCGTTACCAGTGTTCGCATTGTCGAGCAGGGTGTAATCAGTGTTCGAGTTAACGATCGCTTCAGCAGTGTCAAACCCGATGACTTTGTTGGTTGGGTAACCGTCCGCAACAGTGCGGTACTTTTCGACAATGACAATCTGTGGTTCTACTCTGGCAAAATAGCCCTTCTGGTAGATGACACCTTCTGTGATCCCGAATGCGTAGCCAGAACCGATTGAGTTCTGAGTCGCGTTTGCAACCACAACGGTTGCATAGTAGTTGCGGGCAGAAATCTGCAGCGAATCGACTTGAGTCGTGTTTGCAGTGCTAGATGCGATCGTGATGTACGGGCGGACTGTATAGCCAGATCCAGAATCCGCTATCGGCAGGGTGTTCATGCCATTCTCAACACGGCCAGAAGTGGTTGTTACAACCGAAGCCGAGGCGTTAGAGCCGATGACTGCCGAAATGTAAACCTCGGCTGCTCCAAAGACTGCTGGAACAGTAGAGTTCGCTTGGAAGCTATTCTGTGTGAGGAACAGGCCGTTTGAATATGATGCGCCAGTAAGGGAGTTCGTCAGTGGGCGGAGGGTTAGAATAACAGCATTTGCCTGAATGGTGCTGTTTGCCGAAACGATAACGCCCTTTGCCTGGCCAGCGTTAAGATTCTGTGTAACAACAGATCCAGCAATGAAAATGTCGGTGATAGGCACGCCGTTGGCGAATGCTGTACCACCGGAACTGTTTTGAACAGCGACAGCCGGACTGACCACAACGATATCATTGTTCGAGAACCCAGAAACGTTGTTGAGTACTTCGATGGCGTTGATACCGCGGTCAAGATCCGTGACAACCAGTTGAGCTTCCGGTTCAAACGTCAATTCGCCAGCTGATCCAGATTTAATGTAGGAGACATACAGCGTATTTAGATCCGGCGTCGTGGCCTCGAATCCAGAGACGGAATTCACAATCCTAGCAGTCGTCCCATTTGACTCATCCGTAACGAACAGCCCGACATAGTCGGCAACGTTGATCGCTTCGCCGGAACTATCAGCATCATTCAGTTTGACAAATGGGTAGTTGTCATAGAACGTAAATTGAGCACCATCAACGATGGTGCCGCGCTTGAAGATGTTGTCTCCGAAACGCTCGACCTGGGCTTGAAGCAAGGTCTGGAGCTGGTTAAGCTCACGGGCCTGAACAGCCACAGCTGGCTTAAAGAGGATCTTGCCGAAGTTCTTCGTGGCATCGAAGTCATCGTAGTACGGAGACGCCGACAGATCAGTTTGCAGTGGCATAGGTGTTAGAACTCCACGGTGATTTTCTTAGTCTGAGTAGTGCTAGTCTCACGTGAAACAGGCTCATGGTTCTCAACATAAATGACTGAACCAGACTCTGGGACAAGCTCACCGTTGTATTTATTAGCCACAACAATGGATGCAGACGTAGTT